>Ga0315339_1000074_pt1 | contig 171512 bp, 177 predicted proteins | sample ASW17metaG_FD_204514 | JGI IMG/M metagenome (GOLD analysis project Ga0315339, IMG submission 204514) | Ammonia-oxidizing marine archaeal communities from Pacific Ocean, United States - ASW #17 | ecosystem: Environmental > Aquatic > Marine > Oceanic | place: USA: California | collected 2016-12-05
TTCCTTTTAGACTCATTTTCTTTTTCCTTTTATCTTTTATCTTTTATCTTTTATCTTTTTACGTTTGCTAAAATTTTAGCACGTAAAAAGTATTAGATTTTAATATTTATTGCAAGATTAATTAATAATGGTGGCTTCGGCTGGACTTGAACCAGCGACACAAGCCTTTTCAGGGCTCTGCTCTACCAACTGAGCTACGAAGCCATTAATTAAAACCTAAAAATAATTCTTCCTTTTGTCAAGTCGTAAGGTGTTACCTCTACTGTTACATTATCTCCTTGCAAAACACGAATTCTATTTTTTCTTAATTTCCCAGCTGTATGAGCGGTTATAATATGATTGTTTTCTAATTTGACACGAAACATAGCGTTGGGTAACAGCTCCATTACCTTTCCTTTAAATTCTAACAAATCCTGTTTTGACAAATTTATTTTCTCCTTATTCTTAGTTTAACAGATTTAGCATGACCTTCTAATCCTTCATAATTTGCAAGAGTTATAACTGAAGGACCAAGAGTTTCAATACCATTTTTTGATAATTTAATATAAGAAACTCTTTTATAAAAATCATTAACGCTTAAACCTGATGAAAATTTAGCTGTTCCTAATGTGGGTAAAACATGGTTAGATCCTGCAAGATAATCTCCTACTGCTTCTGTGGAATATTTTCCAAGAAAAATTGAACCAGCATTATTTACTTTACTAAGAATATTTTTATAATCTTTAATATTTAACACTAAATGTTCTGGTGCTATTTTATTTATAATTTCAATTAATTTTTTATCTGAAGAAATATGAATTAAAATCCCATTATCATTTAAGCTTTTTTGTGCTATCAATTTTCTTGGTAAATTTTTTAGTTGTTTTGTAAGAGAAACTTTAACTTTCAAAATCAAGTTTTGATCTTTTGAAATTAGTATACTTTGAGAAAGTTGATCGTGCTCTGCCTGAGCAATTAAATCAGATGCTATCCAATCTGGATTACTAAATTTATCACCAACAACAGTAATTTCAGATGGTCCAGCAATCATATCTATACCAACATCACCAAAAACTTTTTTTTTTGCTTCTGCAACATATAAGTTCCCTGGACCAACAATCTTATTAACTTTTTTTATTTTATTAGTTCCATAAGCTAGGGCTGCTATTGCTTGTGCACCACCAATGGAATAAATTTCTTTTATTCCACATTTTTTTGCTGCATATAAAACTCCTGAGTTTTGTTCATTATTATTGTTAGGATTAACCATTACTATTCTTTTCACACCAGCAATAATTGCTGGAATTGCATTCATTAAAACAGTGCTTGGATAACTAGCAGTTCCCCCGGGAACATATATTCCGATAGATTCTATTGGTATAAATTTATAGCTTAATCTATTTTGTAACTTATCTTTATAAAAAATATTTCTTACCTTTTGCTTCGAGTGAAATTCAAATATTCTACTATATGCCAGATCTAATGATTTTTTAACTTTTAAATCAAGTGCATCAATCTGCTTTCGAACCTTTTTTGGGTTAGAAACTATTATAGAATTTTTACCTAACTTTTTTTCATATTTTAGAAGAGCTCTATCTCCATCATTCTTAATATCATTAAGAATTTTCTTAACTATATTTGAATTAAACTTTATTTTATTTTTTCTCTTTAATAAAAGTTTATCAAATAAAAAACCAAAATTTTTTATTTTACTATTTAAAATTTTAATCATTTATGTTCGGTAGTTTGATCCTCTAATGTAACTTCAATTATTTCTGTTGACAAAATTATATAAGCATTATCAGAAAAAATTAAGTTTATCTCATAATTTTCATTATTTTTTATAAGATCAATTGCAATTAAATTAAGTACTAAATTGTTATTATTTTGATTAATATTTTTTGACTTAACTTTATCTATAAATTCAAATTTACAAATACTATTAATTTTAACATTGCTAAAATCAGTTTCTTTCCTAAATCTTTCTAGATTTAGTAAAAAAATCTTATTTTTAGGCAAGTATTTTATTTCAGTAATATTCACTTTTGCTTCTGAACAACAGGCGGATATCATTTGTAAACCTTCGCTATCTTTAGCAATAATTTTTGTTAAATAACTTTTCTTCATTAATTAAATTATTCTTTCAATTTTAGCACCGACTTTTTTAAATTTTTTTTCAATTTGCTCATACCCTCTGTCTAAATGATAAACACGATGAATTATAGATTTACTCTCTGCTGATAAGGCTGCTAAAATCAAAGAAATTGAAGCTCTTAAATCACTAGCAATAATTTCAGAGCCTTGAAAATTAATATTTCCTTCTATTGTTGCTCTATTTCCTTTTACTTTAATTTTTGCACCCATACGATTAAGTTCTGGAACGTGCATAAACCTGTTTTCAAAAATTTTTTCTCTAATTCTTGATTTTTTACTTGCCTTGCAAAGCAATACCATAATTTGAGCTTGCAAATCAGTAGGAAATCCAGGATATGGCGCAGTAGAAATGTTAATACTTTTAATTTTATTGCCTCCCCAAACACTAATTTGATTATTTAAAATTTTTATCTTTACACCAATTTTTTTTAAAATATCGACTTCAGTTTTAATAATTTTAGGATTAATATTTATAATATTTAAATTTCCTTTAATTAAAGCACCAGCTATCAGCATGGTACCAGCTTCAATACGATCAAACATTACTGAATAACTTAATTTATTAAAATTATTAACACCTAAAACTTTAATTTTTCTTTTACCAATCCATTTTATCTTGCAGCCCATTTTATTCAAAAAATTTACTAAATCTTTAATTTCTGGCTCAATAGCACAATTAGACAAGATTGTTTCACCTTTTGCCATAGATGACGCAATAATTAAATTTTCAGTAGCACCTACTGATATTTTTGTAAAATTTATCTTTGCTCCAATTAGACCTTTTGGGGCACTTGCATGCACATAGCCTTTGATAATTTTATAATGTACACCAAGTTTTGCTAATGCCTTGAGGTGAATATCAATAGGCCTAGATCCAATTAAGCATCCACCTGGAAAACTAGTAATTGCATTATTAAATCTTGCAAGTAATGGTCCAAGCACAAGTATACCTGCTCTCATTGTTTTTACTAAACTATATGAGGCTAATGTTTTTATAATTTTAGAATTATTTATTTCTACTGCATTTTTTTTTTTATTTATTTTTATTTTAGATCCTAAAGAACTTAAAAGAGAAAGCATTGTTTCAATATCTTTAACTCTTGGAATATTACTTAAATATATTTTTTTATCTGATAATAATGTTGCAGCCAATATTGGCAGAGAAGCATTTTTTGAACCTGAAATTTTAACATACCCCTTAAGCTTTTTAGCACCAAAGACTTGCAATTTTTCCATGGCTAAACTTTAGGTAAAGTTACTCCTTTTTGTCCCATATACTTTCCATTTCTTTCAGCATAATTTACTTTAGGTGTCTCATTACCTTGTAAAAATACAAACTGAGCAACTCCTTCATTTGCATATATTTTAGCTGGCAATGGTGTTGTATTTGAGAACTCAAGTGTAACATGTCCTTCCCATCCTGGTTCAAGTGGTGTCACATTAACAATAATACCACATCTTGCATAAGTTGATTTACCTAAACAAATAACTAAAACATTATTTGGAATTTTGAAGTATTCCACTGTGCTAGCCAATACAAATGAATTAGGTGGGATAATACATTCTGAAACATTTTTAGTAATAAAATTACTAGCTTTAAAATTTTTTGGATCAACAATTTCTGAGTTTACATTTGTAAATATTTTAAACTCGCTTGATACCCTTGCATCGTATCCAAATGAAGAAAGACCATATGAAATTTTATTTCCTCTTACCTGTTTCTCAATGAACGGTGAGATCATATTATGGTCAGATGCCATTTTCTTAATCCATTTATCAGATAATACTGACATCTACTTAATTTTTTTTTTTAATTTTTTTTGAAAAATTTTTCTTTTCTTAATATTTTTTTTTAAAGCAAGTTTTAACTTAGTAATTTTTTCATTATTATTCATTTATTTTTTATCTGGATTTGTCAAATCTTCTAGAGTAATTGGTTTTTGAACATCTGGTTTTATTTCTGATTCTACGATTTTTACTCCTTCTTTAGCTTCTCTCTTAGCTTTTCTTTCCGCAAGCTTTCTTTCTTTTTTAGCCTGCTTTTCCATGGCTTTGCTGCTGCGAGTCGATTTATAATCGTAATGAATTCCCATAATTTGATTCTGATTTAAAACATTATATTTACTTGTTAAAAGTTTATTTTTCAAGTTATGAAAAAAATATGTCATTTTTTTGCTTCATTAAATCTTTATATTATAAATACTATTTCTGGTTGTTTTAAATTGCTTTAAATAACATAAAATAGGTAGTAATAAATTATTACAAATCGATTTTTTATGAAAATACCTAAAACAATCAAAATTAAAAGATGTCGGCTATGTTTTAATAAAAAGCTTAAAAAAATTTACAACTTTGGAAATCACTATGTAAGTAATTTTGTAAGTAAAAAAAATATTAAAAAAGGAATAAAAGCGCCACTTAATTTAGTTTACTGTAATAACTGTAAATTATTACAACTTGAACATTCGGCTCCACAAGAAATAATGTATAAAAAATTTTACTGGTATAGATCGAGTGTTACATCAACCATGATAAAAGCTTTAAAAAATATTTATACTACCACTAAAAAAATGTCTTTTTTAAAAAAAGGAGATTCTATTTTAGACATAGGTGCTAATGATGGAACATTACTTAATTTTTTTAAGAAAGATAAATTTAAAACAATTGGCTGTGAGCCTGCTAAAAATTTAAAACAAAGCTTGAGTAAAAATTGTGATTATATGTTAAATAATTTTTGGAACTTAAACGATTTAAATAAAATTTTAAAAAAAAATAATTTAAAAAAACCTAAATTAATTACAGCTATTGGAATGTTTTATGACCTTGAAGATCCTTCAAAATTTATATCTGATGCTGCCAAAGCTCTTAACAAAGATGGTGTTTTTATAGCTCAACTAATGTGCTTAAATTCTATGTTAAAAAAAAATGATTTAGGAAACATCTGCCACGAGCATTTAGAGTTTTATTCCTATGATTCTCTTAAATATCTTTTTGAAAAAAATGGATTTAAAATTTTTAAAGTAGAAGAGAATGAAATAAATGGTGGAAGTTACAGAATATATTGTAAAAAAAATATAAAAAAATCAATAGAATATAAAGAAAATGTTAATTTAAAAGAAATAAAAAAGTTTTTCTCCCGAGTTAAAAATAATAAAAAAAAATTTATCAACTTTTTTAAAAAAATTAAAAAACTTAAAAAAACAATATTTCTTTATGGAGCCTCAACTAAAGGAAATACCCTACTGCAATATTATGGTATTAATTCTAAAATAATTCCCTTTGCCGCTGAAAGAAGCCCTGAAAAGTGGGGAAAATATACAATAGGCACAGGTATACAAATAATATCAGAAAAAAAAGCTAGAAAATTAAAACCTGATTATTTTTTTGTAATGCCATATGCTTTCATTAATGAGTTTATTAAAAGAGAAAAAGAATGGATAAAATCTGGTGGTAAATTTTTAATGCCATATCCTAACTTTAGAGTTTTAAAATAAAAATGAAAAAAAAAGTTTTAGTGTTAGGTTCAACTGGTCAAGATGGTTCTTATCTAATTGAATTTTTATTAAAAAAAAATTATGAGGTTCATGGTCTTATACGTAAATCTGCAACAGGAAATACAAAAAATATCGATCATTTAATAAATAATAATAAAATCATTAATAAAAAATTATTTTTACATAGAGGTGATTTACTTGACATTGGTTCTATTGGTAATCTAATTAATTCAATTAAGCCTTCTGAAGTTTATAATTTTGCTGATCAAGATCATGTTTCATGGAGCTTTAACATACCTTCATATTCATTTCAGGTTACTGCGTTATCTGTAATTGAAATCCTTGAAATATTAAAAGGAAAAAAAATTAAATATTTTCAACCAATATCATCTAATATTTTTGGGATAACAAAAGAAAAAAAACAAAATGAAAAGACACAAGTCAATCCAAATAGTATTTATGCTTTGGGAAAATCTACTGCATTAAATGCATGCCAAATGTACAATAGAATATTTAATATGCACAATTGTGGAGCAATTTTTTATAACCATGAATCGCCAAGAAGAGGAAAGGATTATGTTACTCAAAAAATTGTACATGGAGTCTGTGAAATTTATAATAAAAAAAAAAAGGTTCTTTACCTTGGTGACTTAAATGCCAAAATTGATTGGGGATATGCTAAAGATTATGTTGAAGCCTCTTGGAAAATAATGCAATTAAAAAAACCAGAATTTTTTATAATATCTTCAGGTAAAAGTTATTCTGTAAAATATTTTGTTAAAAAATGTTTTGAATATGTAAATCTTGACTATAAAAAATTTGTTAAAATTAATAAAAATTTACTAAGAAAAGCTAAAACTAGTTCTCTTATAGGTGATAATAAAAAGGCAAAGAAATTCTTTAATTATAATAGTAATAAAACTAACTTAAATCAGTTAATTAAGATTATGATGAACAGTGAATTAAAGAAATATAATGAATAAAAAAATATCCATCATTTTATCAACTTATAATGAGGCTCTTGAAATAAAAGAAACTATTAGCAAAATTTTTGAATTTATACCTAATGCTGAAATTATACTAGTTGATGACAACTCTAAAGATGGAACCTTAGAAAAAGCAAAAAGTGTTAATAATCAAAATTTAATTTGTTTTTCGAGAAAAACTAGGGGACTCGCCTCAGCTTTTTTAGTCGGTTTAATTAATTCAACAGGTGATATAATCGGATGGACTGATTCTAATATGAGCAGTGTAATAAAAAATTTTCCTCTGATGATCAATAAATTAGATGAAGCAGATGTGGTGATTTTATCAAGATATGTAGAGGGATCAAAAGATAACCGTAATAAATTTAGAGTAGCTGTGAGCTATATTTTAAATAAATTTTCAAAATTAATTTTAAGATCTAACATTAACGATATAAGTAGTGGCATACACGTTATGAAACGAGAAGTTTTATTGTCTGCAATTCCTATTGCATATGGACACGGAGAATTTTTTATGGAGTTTTTATCAAGAATAGAAAAAAAAGGTCATAAAATTATTGAGTTACCCTATGTTCATCCAGGAGATATAGAAGGTAATAGTAAAAGTTTTCCAAACTTATTTACATTTAGTAGATTTGGTTTTTTTTATATTTTAAGATTATTAAGAACTCTTTTTAAAAGACAATAAATGTTTTATAAAAATTTATGATTGAAAAAATTTACCACCAAAAAAAACTTTTTGCACTAATTGTAAGGGCTAAATTTAGAAAAAAAAGAGGTATAAATTTTTTTACACCAAATGCTGCTAACCAACAATTTGGTTACATGAATCATAATAAGGGATACATAATTAAACCACATAAACATAAGAAAAGAGCTACTAAAATTTATTACACAACAGAAGTTATCATAATATTTAAAGGTTCTTTAAGAGTTGATTTTTATGACTACAAACAAAAATATTTGTTTAGTAAAATAGTTAATGAAAAAGATATAATTATGCTCGTTCACGGTGGCCATGGATTTAAAGTATTAAAAAAAGTAGAAATGATTGAAGTTAAACAAGGTCCATACAGTATTATAAAAGATAAAATTAAATTTGAAAAAGTTGATGAAAAACAAGTTAAACTTAAACAATAAAAAATTTATACCTGTTAGCAAACCTTTAATTACAAGAACGGACTCTGATAATGTCCATAGAGTTTTAAAAAAAGGCTGGATATCTTCTGAAGGACCAGAAGTAAAGAAATTTGAAGAAAGTTTTTCAAAACTAGTAAATAGAAATTTTTCAATTTCTGTATCAAATGGTACTGCAGCTTTAGAAATTGCAATTAAAGCATTAGGAATCAAAAAAAATGACGAAGTAATAATACCTAATTTTACCATCATATCAAATGCACTGGCGGTAATTAAACAAAACGCTAAACCTGTTTTAATTGATTGTGATTTAGAAAATTGGAATATGAAAATTTCAGATATAGAAAAAAAAATTACAAAAAAAACAAAAGCTATAATAGCAACTCATATCTATAATTTTCCAATAGATATTGAAAAAATAATTAAAATTTGTAAAAAAAATAAAATTTTTTTAATTGAAGATGCAGCAGAAGTTATTGGTCAAAAATATAAAAAAAAAATGTGTGGAAGTTTTGGAGATATAAGCACTTTTAGTTTCTATGCCAACAAGCAAATTACAACTGGTGAAGGTGGAATGATAGTAACTAATAATAAAGAAATTAATAAAAAGTGTAAAAGTTTAAGAAATTTATGTTTTGGAAAAAAAAATAGATTTAATCATGATGATATAGGCTGGAATTATAGATTATCCAATATTCAAGCTACTTTAGGACTTAGTCAATTAAAAAGAATTAAAAAAATTGTTAAACGAAAAGAACAAATAGGAAAAAAATATTATTCAATTTTAAACAAAAATTCTAATTTACAAATTCTTAAACCTAGCTGCTCTTACGCAAAAAATATTTATTGGGTAGTTGGAATTGTAATCAAAAACAAAAAACTAAAAATAGATGCAAAAAAATTTGCCAAAAAATTACTTAAATTTGGCATACAAACAAGGCCTTTTTTTTGGCCAATGAGTAGGCAAAAAGCTTTACTAAATTTTGGTTTTAAAAAAAAAAAATATCCTAACTCTGACTATTTATCTAAATATGGACTCTATGTTCCTGCAAGTTTAGATATTTCAAATAAAGAAATTAATTTTATATGTAATAAAATTAATTATATATTAAAAAATTAAATTAGCCCTACTAATAAAATTTTTTTTTTATAAAAAAAATTGATACAATAATAAAAATGAATCCCAGTACAGGAGTATAAATTTCAGATGAAGTCAGCAATTCTAAAAATGAAGGAGCTATTTTATTTTGATTTATAATTGATTCAATCCCACTTCCCAACGAAACAACTATAAAAAGTACTGGCATCAATCCTAAAAAAGTTCCTAATATATAATTTTTAATACTTACACTAAATAAAACAGGTAATATATTCGCTACTTGAAATGGTATGCCACCAACAAATCTAAATAAAAAAAAATAAACAAATTCATTTTTTTTAAATTTTAATTCTAAATTTCGAAACTTATTAAAAAATTTATCTTTAATTAAATCTTTGAAAAAATAATTTGCAAACACATAAAGTAATGTGGCGCCCAAAGTTAGTCCTAAAGTAACTATTAAAGTACCTAACCACTTTCCAAAAATAAATCCTCCTAATAAAGCAACTGGGCTACCAAACCCAAGCATAAAAATAAAAAATATAGTAAAGATAAGAAATATAAAAGAAATAAGAATTAAATTGGTTTCTTTTAAACTAAAAAAATACTCTCTATTTTGTTGTATAAATTTATAACTAGTTATTTCATCTGCGCTAAATTTTTCAAAAATATAGAATAAAAACAAAGAAACCATTATTAAATAAAATAAACCTATAAATATTTTAATTTTTTTTGATTTATCCATAAATAAGTACTTTATTATAAAATCTTCTATTGTTATTTATACATATAATTAATATAAAGATCGAAATTTTAACAATATCTTTGCCTAACTATGAAAAGAACATATTCACCATCAAATATTAAAAGAGCAAGAAAACATGGTTTTCGTTCTAAAATGTCAACTGCAGGGGGAAGAAAATTACTTTCAAGAAGAAGAGCCAAAGGGAGAAAATCCTTAACTGTATCCGTTTAGTAAATGAAAAGCAAAATTGTTGCTCTTTCTAAAAATGAAGATTTCAAAAATTTAATTAAAGGAAAAAGAATATCAAATAAATATCTGACTATTTTTTTTTGTAAACTTTTAAATAAAGATAATAAAAAATTAAATATTAGTTTTGTTGCTAAAAAAAAATTAGGAAATGCTGTTAAGAGAAATAAAATTAAAAGAAGATTAAAAAACATTATGAAAGAAGCAATAAAGAAAATATCACTTAACTTTAATTATTCATATCTTGTTATTGCTAAGATAACCATGCTAAACAATGAATATATAAAAATAAAAGAAGCTTTATTTGAAGATTTTAAAAAAATTAAATAATGAACATTATTTCATATACATTTATTGGTTTAATAAAAATTTATAAATTTTTTATTAGCCCTTTTTTAACTCCATCATGTCGTTATTTTCCCAGTTGTTCAGAATATTTTATAGATTGTTTAAAAATCTATGGATTACTTAAGGGCACTTCACTAGGAATTAAAAGAATTTTATCTTGTCATCCAATTAAATCTTTAGGTGGTGGAGAAGGCTTTGATCCAGCTGTAAAAGAAACAAAGGCAAAAAAATAATGGAAAGCAAAAATGTAATAGCTGCAATCAGTTTATCAGCGGCAGTAATAATATTATATAGTCTTTTTTTTCAACCTAGCCCTGAAACTATAAAACAAAATCAAGTTAAAAAAGAACAAATTCAAAAAAACTCTAGCACTCAAAATTCTGATACTCCAAATATAGATAAAAACGAAAACTTCACTAAACTATCAAGAAAAGAAGCTTTGTTAGAAAGCAAAAGAATTAAGTTTGAAAATAAAAGCTTAATTGGCTCTATTTCACTTAAAGGCGCAGCAATAGATGACTTAACTTTCAAGGAATATAATATTCAGCTTAACAGTAATACAAAAGTTACCCTACTAAATCCTCGAAATGTTGAAGATGGATATTTAATTGAAAGTGGTTTTGTTACAACAAATAAAAATATTGATGTACCTGACTCATCCACTGTTTGGAAAATTGAAGGTAATAAAAAATTAACTAATAAAAACCCTATAAAATTAACCTGGAGTAATTCTCAAGGAATTACATTTGAAAAACATATTAGTATAGATGGTCAATTTTTATTTACCATTAAAGAAAAAATAATTAATTCATCAAATAAAACTTATAATTTTTATTCTTATGGACAAATAATAAGAAATAAAATTCCAGAAATTTCTAATTTTTATATCCTTCATGAAGGTCTAGTCGCTACTCTAGATGAGGAACTAATTGAAGAAGATTATGATGATATTCAAGAGAAAAAATTTTCTCAAATAGCACAGAAAGGCTGGTTTGGAATTGGAGATAAATTCTGGATAAGTTCAATTATACCACCTAGAAACAAAGAATTTAAAACAACTTTTGATTATAAAAATAAATTTAGAGCCAATTTTATATCTACTAAAGGTAATGAAGTTAATGCAAATGAGACTTTCGAAGATGAAATCCAAATTATAATTGCCGCTAAAAGAGTTAATATTATTGATGGTTACGCCAAAAATTTAAATATAGATAAGTTTGATCTGGCAATTGATTGGGGTTTTATGTACTTCATTACAAAACCTTTATTTTTTGCAATTGATTACTTTTTTAAGCTATGTGGAAATTATGGAATAGCTATTATTTTAATAACAATTTGTATTAGATTGGCTTTCTTTCCTCTAGCAAACTTTTCATTTAGATCAATGGCTAAAATGAAAATTCTTCAACCAGAAATGACTAGACTGAAAGAGCTTCACAAAGGTGATAAAATGAAACTCCAACAAGAAATGATGGCTCTCTACAAAAAAGAAAAAGTAAATCCAATGTCTGGTTGTTTACCCATTCTTGTGCAAATTCCAGTTTTCTTTGCTTTATATAAAGTATTGTTTGTAACTATTGAAATGAGACAGATGCCTTTTTATGGTTGGATTCATGATTTATCTGAAAGGGATCCTACTTCAATATTTAATCTTTTTGGTTTAATACCTTGGGATCCTCCATCATTTTTAATAATAGGTGCCTGGCCAATTGCCATGGGTATTAGTATGTTTATTCAACAAAAACTTAACCCAACACCGCCAGACCCCATACAGGCAAAAATATTTATGTTTTTTCCAATCTTTTTAACAGTCATACTTGCACCTTTTCCTTCTGGCCTAGTAATATATTGGACAGTTAACAACATTTTAACAATGGCTCAACAACTTTTTATTATGAAAAGAACAACTGTCAAAACAACTCAATAGATGTCATCTGTAAAAGAAGAAGAATTAATAAAAATTTTACCTAAGGATGGACCATCAATTAATGAAGTTAATACATATTTGAACAAATACAGTGATGAACTGATAGTTATAAAATGTGGTGGTAGTGTACTAATTGATCCAAATTTATTTAGCATTTTTATTCAAGATATCTCAGTTTTAAAAAAACTTGGACTATCTCCTATTATTGTCCATGGGGGTGGAAAAAGAATTAATAATAAACTAAGTGAATTAAATATTAAAAGTAATTTTATTAAAGGGCTGAGAGTAACCGATAAAAACACTATAAATATAGTTGAGAATATTTTAATTGAATTCAATAAAGAAATTGTAAATGCTCTAAAAAATCAATCTTGTAATGCTAGATCAATTACATCAAAAGAATATAATATAATTTCAGTTAAACCAGAAAAAGAAGAACTTGGATTTGTTGGAATACCCTCTCATATTAAAGATAATGTTTTAAATAAAATAATAAAAGTTAATGAAATACCTGTTATTGCACCACTTGGTTTAAACGAAAACAATCAAGTATTTAACATTAATGCCGACACCGTTGCAGGTGCTATTGCTAAAATACTTAAAGCTAGAAGATTATTAATGATTAGTGATGTTGAAGGTGTATTAGGAAAAGACAAAAAATTAATTACAGAAATAAATTCTATTAAAGCAAAACAGATGATTGATAAAAAAATTATTTCTGGGGGAATGATACCAAAAGTTAATAATTCTATAGATGTAGCCAGTAATGGAGTAAAAGGAGTTGTTATAATTGATGGTAGAAAAACACATTCAATTCTTTTTGAATTACTTTCTGATAAAGGATCGGGGACTTTAATAAGAGAATGAAAGATTTAATTGATATAAAATACTGGATATTTGATTTAGATAATACTCTTTACAGTGGGCAAACAAAAGTTTTCTCAGAAGTAGATAAAAAAATGTCAGCATATATATCAAAAAAATTAAATGTTGATTTAATTAAAGCTAAAAAAATTCAAAAAAAATACTTTTATGAGTCGGGAACAACGCTCTCAGGCTTAATGAAATATAACAATATTAATCCACATGAATTTCTTGAATTTGTTCATGATATAGACATAAGCTGGCTACCAAAAGATTTATTACTCAAGGAAGAATTAATCAAAATTAAGGAAAAAAAATATATCTTTACTAATGGATCTCATTCTCATGTAAATAATATTACAAAACAGTTAGGAATTGAAGGTTTATTTGATGGAACGTTTGCCATAACCGATGCTAACTTTATTCCAAAGCCAAAAAAAGAGCCCTATCAAAAAATAATCAGAAAATTTAATCTTGATCCAAAAAAATCAATATTAATAGAAGATATTGCTCATAATTTAGAACAAGCCAAAAATTTAGGAATGAAAACGTGCTGGCTAGAAAATGATGAATCTTTTGCAAAGAAAGATGCTGATAAACCGTATATTGATTATAAGATTAAGAGCTTGCCTTCTTTTCTCCAAGAAATTAATGTACTTAAAGCTACATAAAAATCATGAAAGAATTTGAAAAAATTATAAATACAGCGTGGGATAATAAAGAAAAAATTGACTCTAAATCAGATCAATCAGTCCTTGATGCTATTAAAAAAACTATTGAATTAGTAGATAAAGGAAAAATAAGAATTGCTGAAAAAAAAGGTGATGAGTGGTTAGTCCATCAATGGATAAAAAAAGCGATACTTTTAAGTTTTAAAACTAATGAAATGCAAACTCTTGCAGGACCTTATGCTACCTGGTGGGATAAAGTTAAAGGAAAAACTGCTGGCTGGGGAAGAGAAGAATACCAAAAAGCTGGTTTTAGAATGGTACCAAATGGTGTTGTCAGGTACGGGTCTTATATCGCCAAGAATGTTGTCTTGATGCCTTCTTTTGTAAATATTGGAGCATATGTTGGCGAAGGATCAATGATTGACACGTGGGCATCTGTTGGTTCTTGTGCTCAAATAGGAAAAAATTGTCATATATCAGGAGGAGCTGGTATTGGGGGTGTTTTGGAACCTATGCAGGCAAATCCAACTATTATAGAAGATAATTGTTTTATTGGAGCTCGATCAGAAATTGTTGAAGGGGTAATTGTTGGAGAGGGATCTGTTTTATCAATGGGTGTTTTTATTGGTCAATCAACTAAAATTGTAGAGAGGGAAACTGGAAAAATAATATTTGGTAAAATACCTCCATATTCTGTAATAGTGCCTGGAAGTTTACCAAGTAAAGATGGAAAAGGACCTTCATTATACTGTGCTGTTATAATTAAAAAAGTTGACGAAAAAACTAGATCTAAAACTTCTTTAAATGATCTATTAAGAGATTAAAATGCCAGTTTATAATGAATTAATATTGGCAAAAGAGCTAATTAGATTTCCAAGTATAACTCCTGTCGATTCTGGTATAATGAAGTTTCTATCAAGAAAGTTAAGTGCGATTGGCTTTAAATGTAAAATTTTAGAATTTAAAGAAAAAAACTCTAAACCTGTAAAGAACCTTTATGCAAAACTAGGGAACAAAGGTTCAAACTTTATGTTTGCTGGACACCTCGACGTAGTTCCTCCAGGGAACTTGAAAAATTGGACTATTAAACCATTCAATCCAGGAATTAAAAAAGGCCATCTCATTGGAAGAGGTGCAAATGATATGAAGAGCGCTATTGCATGTTGGGTGTCTGCTGTAAGTAAATTTATCTCTAAAAACAAAAAATTTAATGGCTCTATTAGCTTATTAATAACTGGCGATGAAGAAGGTATTGCGATTAATGGAACTAAGAAAGTGGTGAAATATTTGAAGAAAAGAAATGAAAAAATAAATTTTTGTTTAGTTGGAGAACCAACTAATCCTAACAAACTAGGAGAAATGATTAAAATTGGAAGAAGAGGAAGTATTACTGGTCATTTGCATATTATTGGCACACAAGGTCACGTGGCCTACCCTCATAGAGCTAAAAATCCATCAAACACGATAGTAAAAATTTTAAAAAAATTAAAAGAAATAAAATTTGATAAAGGAACTAAAGTTTTTCAAGCTACCAATCTTGAAATAACTAAAATTAATATTAATAATTTTGCAGACAATGTCATACCAGGTTCTGCTAGGGCAACATTTAATATTAGATTTAATAATAAACATTCATCAAGCTCTTTAAAGAAAAAACTTAATAAAATTTTTAAAATTTTCACAAAAAGAGATAAGTGTAAATTTAAAATAAATTATATGGTTTCTGGTGAGGCATTTTTGACCAAACCAAATAACACTACATATATGATTCAAAATATAATTAAAAAAATTACAAAAATTAAACCAAAACTATCAACAACAGGTGGAACTTCTGATGCAAGATTTATTAGAAAAATTGCGCCTTGCTTAGAATTTGGTTTGGTTGGAAAAACAATGCATAAAGTCGATGAGTCGGTATCACTTTCTGATTTAAAAAAATTAACCAATATATATTCAAATATTTTAGAAAACTATTTTAAGTGAAAACTGGTTTAATTACTTCTGAAACTTACCAAAATCATAATACTGGAGATGGACATCCTGAAAAAATAAATAGAGTTTCAATAATTTTAGAAAATTTTAAAAAATTAAATAATAAAAATCTGATATGGAAAAAACCTTCTAAGATTAATAATCAAATCTTAAAAACCGCACATAGTTCTACTTATATAAATTTTGTTCAAAATTCATTTCCCAAAAAAGGATTATATTTCTTGGATGGTGATACAATTGTTTCTCCTGGTAGCAAAGAAGCTACTATAGATGCTGTTGGCTCAATTATTGCTGCTATTGATGGTGTACAAAATAAAGAGTTTAGAAATGCATTTTGTGCAGTAAGACCACCAGGTCATCATGCAGAAAAAAATAAGGCTATGGGATTTTGCATATATAATAATATAGCTGTAGGTGCCCATTATTTATTAGAAAAGTATAAATTAAATAAAATAGTTATTATTGACTTTGACGTTCACCATGGAAATGGAACCCAAGATATTTTTTATAATAATAAAAAAGTGTTATATATTTCAACACATCAATACCCTTATTACCCTGGCTCAGGAGCTGAAAACGAAAAAGGTAAATTTAATAATATTTTTAATATTCCTTTGCCCGCTGGCACAACTTCAGAAGAATATTTAAATGCATATGAGCACGTTCTCAAAAAAATCAAAGAATTTAAACCCGAATTTATATTATTATCAGCCGGCTTTGATGCTCATAAAGATGATCCATTAGCCCAACTTCAACTGACCTCAAAAGACTTTTATACCTTAACAAAAAGAACATTGGAATTGTCAAAGTTGTACTGTGATGGCAAAGTTGTGTCTATTTTAGAAGGTGGATATGACCTTAATGCTCTTAAGGAAAGTACCCAAATGCATGTCAGCGCACTACTCGAATTTAATTGAAAATTAAAAATTAATCATTAAAGAAACTTATATGAAGCTTTATAGAGTAAAAAAATCTAATATTGATAGAAATGGACGTGGTCTTTATGCTGTTAAAGATATCAAAGAGGGAACTAGAATTATCGATTATATTGGAAATGTAATTACTAAAAAGCAAACTGAAGAAAATCAAAAATTTGATAATTCAAAACCAATTTATTTGTTTAATTTAAATGATAAATACGACCTTGATGGAGATGTTTCATGGAATACTGCTCGCCTGGTAAACCACTCATGTTCAAATAACTGTGATTATGAAGGCAAAGGTTTAAAATTATGGATTACTGCAATAAAAGATATAAAAAAAAATGAAGAATTAACTTGTGATTACGGTTTTGGTTTTGACTCAGATTATAAGCAGTTTCCATGTAAGTGTGGATCAATAAAATGTGCTGGGTATATAGTACGAGAGGGTTCTAGATGGAGAATTAATAGAAAATTCAGTATGAGTTTAAAAAAAAATAACAGAGTTAATAGATAACTTTTTCTAAAAATAATCCATGTGCAGGCGCAGTTGGTGCAACTAAAGCTCTTTTTTTTGATTTAAAAACTTTTTCAAACTTTTTCAGATCCCATTTTTTTTCAGCTAATAATTTTAAACAACCTACCATTGATCTAACTTGTTGCTGTAAAAATGATTGAGATTGAAATTTTATTTCAATTTTGTTTTTTACTAATTTTATTTTAATTGATTTCATTGTTCTAATTGGGCTTTTTGCATTACAACTAGATGATCTAAATGTTGAAAAATCTTTAGTACCCAATAATTTCTTGGCTCCTTTTTTCATTATTTTTAAATCTAATTTTTTTATTATATGCCAACATTTATCTTTTTCGATAGAAGATTTACTAAGTCGATTGAAAATTATATATTTATAAATTCTTTGTTTTGCAGAAAATCTTGCATGGAAGCTTAAATTTCTTTTTTTTATTTTTATAATTGAAATATTTTTTTTATTCACAAAATAATTTATTGACCTTAAAAATTTATCCAAATTCAAGATTTTTTTTTTACAATCAAAATGTGCTGATTGCTCTATAGCATGAACGCCAGCATCGGTTCTTCCTGAACCTGTTAAAGTAACTTTTTCTTTTAAAAGTTTTGATATTTTTGTTTGTATTAATTTTTGGACTGATTGACCTTTGGATTGAATTTGCCAACCAATAAAATTAGTTCCAACATATTCGATTAATATTTGATATCTATACATTACTCAAGTTTGAACCTTTTTTAATTTGAGATCCAAGCATAAATTCACTAATATTTTGAGGTCTTTTTCCTTGTCTTTGTATTTCCAGAACTTTAATTGATCTTTCATTATTGCAACAAATCTCAAGGTAGTCATCAATTACATCTCCAATTTTCCCTAAGCCAGAACCTATTTCTGCTTTTAAAATTTTATATCTCTCACCTTTATACATAAACCATGCCCCAGGACTTGGATATAATCCATTTATTTTTCCAATAATATTTTCTGCATTGTCATCCCAATTTATTTGACTTTCTGATTTTTTAATTTTAGGAGCATAAGTTGCTCCATCATGATTTTGTTCTTTAAATTCTAGCTTGTCATCTAAAATATTATCAATGTTATCTAATATTTTTTTTGAAGCTAGTGATGATAATTTTTCTGACATAGTTTCTGAGCTATCTTTACTTGTAATTTCAATTGGATAGTAATTACATACGGGTCCTGTATCTAATTTTTCTTCGATTTTCATAATACTAATACCCGTTTCTTTATCTAAATTCATAATTGATCTTTGTATTGGTGCTGCTCCTCTCCATTTTGGAAGAAGGGATGCGTGAATATTAATAAATCCTTTCTTTGTAAGCTTTAAAAAATTTTTTGGAATAATTTGACCATATGCAACAACAATTGCTAAGTCAGCTTCTAATTTTTTTAAATATTCATACTCTTTTTCATTTTCTTTTAAAGAAATAGGCATTCTAAGTTCTATATTTAAAGTTTCAGAAATTCCTTGAATGGGAGATTTATTTATTTTTTGACCTCTTTGAGATTTTTTGGGTGGTTGTGTATAAACAACTAATATTGGATATCCATTTTGATATAATGACTTTAAAATTGGCACCGCAAAGAAAGGTGTGCCCATAAAAATAATTTTTTTTAACATGTATTAAACAATTATTCTATCTGGCTTTATTTTGGAAAGTTTTTTTATAATTATTGATTTTTTTAATTTAGATAAATAATCAATAAATAATATTCCTTCTAAATGATCGATTTCATGCTGAATACAAGTCGCTAATAAACCTTGAGCTTTTAATAATTGTTTTTTTCCATCATAATCTAAATATTCAACCTCACAACCGCTTGGTCTACTAATTTCTGCAAATTGATTAGGTACAGATAAACAACCTTCTTCATAAATTAATTTTTCTGGGTTCTTTTCTTTAATTACTGGATTAACAAAATACATCGCTTGTTTATTATTCTTATCTTTACTTATATCCATAACAATAATTCTTTTAGGAACCCCAATTTGTATAGCTGCTAGCCCAATGCCATTTGCTGCATACATTGTTTCCAGCATATCATCCATTAGTTTTTTTTCTTCATCTCCAAATTTTTCTACTCTTTCTGATATCTGACGAAGTGCCTTATTTGGTTCGGTTAGAATTGTTTTTATAGTCATTTTAAAATTAAAATTACTTTATTTTTTATAAATTTTAAACTTTTAAAGGCAGAACCTTTATCAAAACTTTATTTCTTAACTTATCGATATTAAGTTGATTTAATATATCTATAATAAAATACAAAGTTTCAGTATCCATATCCTTAATCATATCTTCCCCTATTATTTGAACTAATCTTAATAAAACTAGGCCTGTTTCATTATTATTTATCAAAATTTGAAGATCTACAGGTACTAATGCTTGATTTAACTCAAACATTTCATCATAATTTTTAGGAATTTTTATGCCATCAGATTTTAAAGATTCAAGAAGAATTATATCTTTTGTTGAAAAAAAATATTTTTTATTTTTTTTAGTTTTTTTAAGAATATCTGCTAGCTCTTTCTCAGTATTTTTCTTACTATTTTTTTTTTCTGTAAAATAATTTAATAATTTTGATTGATGTAATATTTTATTATTAAACTTTATCTTGCTTATTTTAATTTCACTAGATTCTATATAGAAATCATAAAAACTTGTATGACTAGAGGGAACATCAACTTTATCAATCAATTTTAAAAGTTTTACCAATTCTGTGTCAAAAGCATTTGAAATATTTTCTTGAATAAATAAATCTTTAAGTATTTTAATTAATTTTATTTTTTCTTCAGAATTTTTTTCTAATAAAATTCCTTGATAAACTAAGGCTCTAGCCTCATGATTTGGTAAAACTTTAAATGATTGTTCAACAGATAATAATTGATTAATATTAAACATAAATCTCTTATAAAGTTCAAATAAATCTTTCTCAGTATAATTTTTTTCACTAGTTGCTTTTTCAATCGAAAAAACTTTATTTTTATCTTGTAGATCAATACTTTCAACACTAGCTAATAAATTAAAAGAAGATAAATATCTCCATATTAATTTTGATGTGGTCATTGTTGGATTAAATATAAAGTTCGAATTTGTTAGATGAGATAAATGAAAATCTAATAATGATTCTTCTGATACTGTTTTATCAATTTTTACTTCATAACCCATTAAGTAGGAAAATGTATTTTCAAAAAATTTATTTTTAAAACCTGATTCAATTAATAGGTCTAATTGTAATTGTGCTACATCATTTTTTTTATCATTTATTAAACAATAAATATTAAATTTTGATAAGTAATTATCTTCAAAATTACTATCTAAATTTTCAAAAATCTCACATGCACTTGCGATATCTCCTTTAGATAAATATTCATCAATATAAAATTTTAACAAGTCTCCTTTATATTTCAAATTTTTATTTTTTATTAAATATTTTTTTATCAAATTGAGATCAGACTGCTTTATTAGCCAATCTGATTTTAAATTTAAAAATTGAGTTGTGCTAATGTTATTTTGTGGCTGAAATGTATTTGTTAAAAGTACTATATCTAGAATTTCAATAGAATCTTTTGATAAATCAATTTTATTAATTTTTTCCATCAATTGAAGAATTCTTAACCCGTCAGAATAACTCCACATATTTATTGAAAGATCATTATCTGCTGGATCATATATTCCAATAATATTAGATTTTTTTGATGAAAAATCATTATCTTCATTAATTAAACGTATATTTTTTTTTTGTAACTGCATTTCATAAATTAAATTTTTATTTTCTTTTTTTTCTATAATTATATTATCTTCAGGTGTAGTCGTTATTTCTTTAGAATTATTTTCTAAATTCCAAATATCTACTGAATCAGTAGCTAATAATTGTTGAACATAAATTGTTAAAAAAAAAATTAATAAAATTGTAAAGTTTTTATTATTTAACAATTTTAAAATTTTCATTAGAAATAATTTTTTCTATATTTTTATTTGGAGAAGGGAAATTTATTTTATTAACTAAAAAAATAGTACCTAAAAATAATATTAACAATATAATAATATACTTAACTATATTTTTTAATCTTCCAGGACTTGTTTTTTTTTCAAATTGCATATATAGTTTATTAATTTCAAATTAAGACATTTTTAAGGTTTTTCAATATAGAAACTTATGAAATCAAAAAAAAACCTTGTATTAATAGGTATGATGGCTTCAGGAAAATCAACAATAGGAGCATATATATCAAAAATAATAAAATTTAATTTTTTTGATATAGATAAAATTATTGAAAAAAAAGTAAATATGACTGTAGGTGAAATTTTTAAAATAAAAGGTGAAATCTTTTTTAGAAAATTAGAAGAAAAAATTACAATAAAATTGCTTAATACCACTGACAGTGTTATTTCCTTAGGAGGTGGTGGGTTTATTAATAATACAATTAGAAAAGAGTCAATTGAAAAATGTGAAACTTTCTGGCTAGATTGGGATATAAATATACTAACAAATAGAATAAAAAAAAGTAAAAAAAGACCCATTGCTGAAGCGCTAAATAAAATTGAATTAAAAAAATTAATTATTAAAAGATCTAAAATTTATTCAAATGCCAAATATAGAATAAACTGTCAACATTTGAATAAATTTGAAATAGCTAATAAAATTATCAATTTATATGAAAACAATTAAAATACAGGTAAATACTCATAATCATAAATATCCAATAATTATTGGATCAGGAATAATAAAAAAAGTTTTTAAATTATTAAATGAAAACTTAATAAAATTTGAAAAATGTCTATTAGTAATAGATAACAAAATTCCAAAAAAATTAGTAAATAATATTTTAAAATCCTTATCAAAAAAACAAACGGTAGTTTACTACTTTAATGCAAGTGAATTAAATAAAAATCAGTTAAGTATTAACAAAATTTTAAAAATATTATTAAAAAAAAATTTTCATAGAAATGATTGTTTAATATCTATTGGTGGTGGTATTACAGGGGATGTATCTGGCTTTGCGTCAAGCATATTTAAAAGAGGAATAAAATTTGTTAATATCCCAACTACACTTTTAGCTCAAGTAGACTCCTCAATAGGTGGTAAAACTGGAATAAACTCCATTCATGGAAAAAATTTAATTGGCTCATTTTATCAACCTAGTTTAGTAATATCTGACATAATTTTTTTAAAAACACTTACAAAAAGAGAAATAATTTGTGGTTATGGTGAAATATTAAAACATTCATTAATTTCAGATAAAAAATTTTTTTTATTCTTAGATAAAAATATCTCTAAAATTTTAAAATTAAAAAGTCCATTTATTGAAAAAACAATTCATAAAAGTTGTTTAATTAAAAGAAAAATAATTGAAATAGATGAAAAGGAAAAAAATTTAAGAAAAATTCTAAATTTTGGCCATACATTTGCACATGCATATGAAGCAACTTTAAAATATTCAAAAAATTTAAACCACGGTGAAGCAGTTATACTTGGAATAATTAGTGCTTCTAAATTTAGTTTTAAAAATAATCTATTGTCTAAAAATGAATTTGAATTAATCAAAAATCATTTAATAAAATTTAAATTACCAATTAAACTAATGGATTTTTTATCAAAAAAAAATTTAAAAAAAATAATATCATTTATGGAAAAAGATAAAAAAAATGATAGTAAAAAAATTAATTTAATTTTATTAAAAAATATTGGTAAACCAATTTTTAATTTGAATTATAATAAGAATAAATTATATTCTTTTATGAAGAATGAATTAATTAATTAAAATTTGAATAGAGTGTATGTGCTCATTTAACTCTTTACTTAAAACGCTATAAATTTTTTTAGTTGATTGTATTTTACTCATTTTTTTTAGTTCTAAAGACTTAATTTGTAACTTTAAATGAAATTTTTCTTTATTATGAGTATTATGATTTTTATGAAGAAATGTTTTATCTTCAATATTTATTTCTTCTAATAAAATTTTTTTTTTAATTTTTTTTTTTACAATTGAAATTAATTGATTTATATCCATAATTATTGTGCATACTATACACTATGAAAAATATTTGTGATTGGAATAATTGTTTTGAAATTGGGGAATATAAAGCTCCCATTGAGAAGGATAATAGCAAAAACTATAGATTACTTTGTTTAAATCATGTTAAAGAATTTAACAAAAATTGGAATTATTTTTCTGGTATGAATGACGACCAAATTTTTAGTTTTTTAAAATCAGACATGACTTGGCATAAACCTACACAAAGTTTTAGCTCTTCTGATAATTTTTTTAAAGTTCTTTGGAATAATGCACTAAAAGATGAGTTTGATAAATCTAAGCTTAAAAGTCAATTTAATCATATGAATCAATTTAATTTTGACCACAAGGACATAAAAGCTTTCAGTATTCTTGGTGTTTCTGTTGGCCTTAAATGGGAAAAAATTCAAAATAAGTTCAAAACTCTTGTCAAAAAATTTCACCCTGATATTAATCTTGGAAATAAAAAATATGAAGAAAAACTAAAATTAATTACTTTGGCATATACACAATTAAAAAATACTTATAGAAAAAAAATTGACACCTAATTTAAAATCACAACCTGATATTAAAATATCAATAAAACAAACATTTGGATTTGATAGTGAAATGATAGTCGATGCATTCTCAAAAAAAAATGAATATGTTCCTGAAATAGATAAAAATTATAAATTTGATAGAGATACAACTCTTGCAATCTTATCTGGATTTGCATTCAATAAAAGATGTTTAGTGAGTGGTTATCATGGCACTGGAAAATCTACACATATAGAACAAGTTGCAGCAAGATTGAATTGGCCTTGTATAAGAGTAAACTTAGATAGCCATATCAGTAGAATTGATTTAATTGGAAAAGATGCAATAGTCATTAAAGATGGAAAGCAGATTACTGAATTTAAAGAAGGAATTCTGCCATGGTCAATTCAAAACCCTATAGCTTTAGTTTTTGATGAATATGATGCTGGACGACCAGACGTAATGTTTGTAATTCAAAGAGTATTAGAAGCTGATGGTAATTTTACTCTCCTAGATAAAAATAAAGTAATTAAACAAAATAAATATTTTAGACTATTTGCGACCTCAAATACAGTTGGCTTAGGGGATACAACTGGATTATATCATGGAACTCAGCAAATTAACCAGGGTCAAATGGATAGGTGGAATATTGTAACCTCATTAAATTATTTAAGTCTAGATAAAGAAATGGAAATAATTTTAGGAAAAAATAAAAATTTAAATAACGCAAGAGGTAAAGAAAAAATTTCAAATATGATAAAGGTTGCCTCTTTGACAAGAAAAGGATTTATAGCTGGAGATATTTCAACTGTAATGAGTCCAAGAACCGTTTTACATTGGGCAGAAAATTCAGAAATTTTTAAAGATACTGGATATGCATTTAGAGTTACTTTTTTAAACAAATGTGATGAAATTGAAAAAAATATTATAGCTGAATATTATCAAAGATGTTTTGGAGTTGATCTACCAGAATCAATGATTAATATTCAGATCTAAATGGACAACAAAGAAGACAATTTCAAAGAAAAGTTTAAACAAGCATTAATTTCTACAGCCAAAGTAATTTCTGACGATTATAAATTAGATTTCAATGTAAAAAATAAAAACTTTAGTTCAAAAAATTTAGATTTTTTTGAGCTAGATAATTTAAATAATAAAAATGATTTTATAAAATTAAGAGCTGAGACAGATTCCAAGGCTTTAAAAAAAAAATTTTCAGACCAATTAATATACAAGAAAAATCTTCCAAGTAATTCATCCTACAGAACACTTTACGATATATCTGAAAGAATCAGATACGAGCTCCTAGGAACTAAAATTCTAAAAGGAATTTCAAAAAATTTGAATGAAAACTATAATCAAAAACTAAATCTAAAAAGAAAAGATCAATTAAAAAGTAAAGAAGATGTAAGTGTCACAGAGGCTTTTGAAATATTTATGCTAAAAAATTTTTTTAATATAAAGCTTAACCCATTATCTAAAAAAATTTTAAATTTTTGGGAAAAAGATTTTAATTTATCAATAGGAAATCATATTAATTTTTTAAAAAAAAATTTAGAAAATCAAGAAAATTACAACTATAAATTTTCAGAAATAATTCAACAAATGAATATCTTTGATCCTCAAGATAAAAATGACAAAACAGAAAATGAACAGGAAAATAATAAACAAGATAATAATCCTGACCAAAGTGATGAAAACCAAAAACAAGATAAACAAGAAAATAATGAACAAGATAAAAATCAAAACGGAATTAACTCAGATTATGATATTGATGGACACAAAATAGACGAACAATTAGTAGACACAGACTCCCAAAAAGCAAGTTCAGAAAATGTAATACAAAAAATAAATGCCAGTATTAATGGTAAAGAATACAAGGTTTTTACAAATAAATTTGACGAAGTTGCTAAAGCAGAATCTCTTGACACAATAGATCAAATAAATAAGTTAAGAAAAAATTTAGATCAACAGCTTATTACTTTTCAAGACCTAATCACAAAATTAGCAAATAAACTTCAACGTCAACTTTTAGCAAAGCAAAATAGAGCTTGGGAATTTGATTTAGAAGAAGGTTTGTTGGATAGTTCAAAGTTAACAAGAATTGTTATGGATCCCTATAATTCGCTATCATTTAAAAAAGAAAAAGATTTAGATTTTAAAGATACTGTTGTCACTTTATTAATCGATAATTCAGGTTCAATGCGTGGTAGACCTATAACTATTGCAGCATTATGCGCTGACATACTATCAAGAACATTGGAGAGATGTTCTGTAAAAGTAGAAGTTTTAGGTTTTACTACAAAAAATTGGAAAGGTGGACAAAGTAGAGAAGAGTGGAACAAAAATAACAAACCTAAAAATCCAGGTAGACTTAATGATCTAAGACATATTATTTATAAAAGTGCAGACACTCAATGGAGACAAGCAAAAAAAAACCTGGGTTTAATGCTTAAAGAAGGCTTACTAAAAGAAAATATAGATGGAGAAGCAATCTCTTGGGCATACAATAGAATTAAAAAAAGAAAAGAAGAAAGAAAAATTTTAATGGTAATATCTGATGGAGCTCCAGTTGATGATTCAACATTGTCAGCAAACTCAGGTGATTTTTTAGAAAAGCATCTAAAAAATATAGTTCAATTTATTGAAAATAAAAATGAGGTGGAAATTTTAGCTATAGGAATAGGACATGATGTATCGCGATATTATAATAAAGCTATTAAAATTACAGATGTTGATGAATTAGGAGATGTTATGATTGACCAATTATCTGGATTGTTTGAAACTAAAAAAAAACTTAATTAAATTATATTCTACTCAAATCAGCATTTAACCAATGTATAGTAACTTTTGCACCTTTTTTAATACGTAAATTTTCAAACTTAATATTTGCAAAATTCTTTTCCAGTAGAGTTTTGCCAATAAAAGTTCCTAGTCCTAATCCATATTTTGCAATATGAGCTTCATCAGTTGTTCTAATATAGGGTTCTCCCAACTTTTGTTTATCAATCAAATCTTTGGGAAATCCTGGTCCATCATCTTTAATAACTATTACAGTTTCACTATTATTACTTTTTAAAAAAATTTCTATTTTTTCATTACTAAATTTATTTGCATTGCCAATAAAATTTCTAAGACCATATACGACCTCAGATGATCTATAAAGTTTTATTGGATTTTTAAATTGTTCAGAATTAATTATAAAATTTTTTTCACTAATCTCCTGAAATGATCTCACAATCTCGTAAACATAATCGTTTAAAGAAAGATTAGAATTAATAAATTCATCTTCAAGATTAGGATTGAGTGATAGTTTTTTTAGTATCTCTCTACATCTAGTACTTTGACTAACTAATAATTCTATATCCTTCTTAATTTTTTCGTTACCTCCAAATTCTTTTTGTAACTCTTTTGCGGTCAATAAAATTGTTGAAAGAGGTGTTCCGAGCGAATGAGCGGCCGCAGCTGCCTGGCCTCCTAAAGAAAGAAGTTCATTTTCTTTTGCCATTTGTTCTTGCATTTCGTCATAAGCTTTTTTTCTAATTCTACTTTCTATTCCAAATTTAACTCCAAAATATACTAAAAAAATTAAACCTATAAATATTGAAATTGGAATACTATATAAATAATATTGTGGAGCATGAAAATGCATTGTTTCTGGATGGGGTAGTTGAAAATAAAAAAAGGTTAATATAGCTAAAATTAAACTTGTAAATATAACTAATATTACAGAACTCCAAACATTTAAATACTGAGCAGAAAATACAGAAGGAATTATCATTAAAAAAACAAATGGATTTGTAATACCTCCAGTTAAATAAAGTAAAAGTCCTAATTGCCCTATATCATAAGATAAATAAGAGGTAGCAGTAAAATTATTTAACTGGTGATGTTTAATTTTAAATATTAAGTAAAGATTAGTTAAAATACTTAAAAATACTATTGAGACACAAGCTATGTAATTAAATTCAAATTTTAAATAAAATTGAACAATTAAAATTGCTATTAATTGACCTATATAAGCAATCCATCTAAGATTAATGTAAGTAGATTTGTTAAGAGAGTAAATTTTTGAAGTCTCTAAAAACTTCATTATTAAATATCTAAATTTGATACGTTTATTGCATTAGATACAATAAAGTCTTTCCTTAGGGAAACATCGCTACCCATTAAAGTATGAATAATACTTTCATCTTTTTTTATATCTTTTGAATATTGAACTTGTAATAAATTTCTTGTTTCCGGATTTAAAGTAGTGTTCCATAATTCTTCTGGATTCATTTCTCCTAATCCCTTAAATCGTTGAAGATTTAAATTAGATTTTTCTTCATCATAAATTTTTCTAAATTCTTTAGATCCTTTTTTTAATTTCTTTAATTTTTTTGAATTTTTTAAAATATACTGATCTAATTCCTTTTCATCTTTTATATATGTTCCTTTTGAACCCTTATTAATTTTAAATAATGGAGGTTGTGCAAGATATACATGGCCATTTTCTATAAGTTTATTAAATGGTTTATTATTAAAGAAAGTCAATAATAGTACTCTTATATGAGAACCATCAACATCTGCATCTGTCATTATAATTATTTTTCCATACCTTAGGTCTTTTAATTCTAATTCATCTTGCTTTGGATCTAGACCTAATGCATTTATTAGCGTAACAATTTCATTGGATGAAATCATTTTTGATAAAGTTTTGGTTCTAAATTCATTTTGATTTCCATTTTTTTTATAAGCACTAACATCTACATACGTATTAAGAATTTTTCCCCTTAAGGGTAAGACTGCCTGATTTTCTCTATTCCGCCCTTGCTTGGCAGAACCTCCGGCTGAATCTCCTTCTACTATAAAAAGTTCCGTTCCTTCTTGTTTTGAAAGTTGACAATCTGCCAATTTTCCAGGTAGACCTGTTAATTCTAATGCCCCTTTTCTTCTAACATTTTCTCTAGCTTTTCTTGCCACATCCCTAGCAAGTGCCGCTTGAATTACTTTAGCAAGAATAATTTTTGCTAATGAAGGATTTTGATCAAACCATATAGACAATTTTTCATTAACAATAGTTTCAACTATTAATCTTATTTCTGAAGATACTAGTTTATCTTTTGTTTGTGATGAAAATTTTGGATCAGGTATTTTTGCTGATAGCACACAAGTAAGTCCTTCTTTAATATCATCGCCAGAAATTGTTAATTTATTTTTTTTTAATAAATTATGTTCATTTGCATATTTGTTAATAACCCTTGTTAGCGCACTACGAAAACCAAGAAGATGAGTCCCTCCATCCTTTTGAATTATATTATTTGTATAAGGGTATACGTCTTCACTATACGCAGCATTCCATTTCAAAGAGCATTCAATTTCAATATTTTCTTTTTTTCCTTCAATAAAAATTGGTTTTTTAAATAAATCATTTCCATTCTTATTTTTTAATTTTTCTTTTTTTTCATCTAAAAAATCTACAAACTCTACAATTCCACCATCAAATTTAAACTCAATATTTTTTGTTTTTTTTTGAGTTAGATCATTTATTGTAATTTTTATTCCTTTATTTAAGAAAGCAAGTTCTCGCATTCTTTTTTGAATTATATTTGGGTTAAATTTTATTGATGTAAAAATCTCTTTGGAAGGTAAAAAAGTTATTTGAGTTCCAGTACCTTTAATTTTTCCAATTGCTTTAAGTGGGGATTTTGCATCACCATTTTTAAATTCAATAAAATATTTTTTTCCATCTCTATTAATTTCTAACTTTAATTTTTCAGATAAAGCATTAACTACTGAAACTCCAACACCATGTAGGCCTCCTGATACTTTATATGAATCATGATCAAATTTCCCCCCAGCATGCAATTGTGTCATAATCACTTCTGCTGCAGATTTTTTTTCACCTTTATGAATATCAACTGGTATACCTCTACCGTCATCTCTAACTGTAATTGTTCCGTCAGAATTTATGTAAATTTCAATATTTTTGCAATGTCCTGCTAAAGCTTCATCAATAGAGTTATCGACCACCTCATAAACCATATGATGTAAACCAGTGCCATCATCGGTATCACCAATATACATTCCAGGTCTTTTTCTAACAGCCTCTAAACCTTTAAGAACTTTAATTGAATCTGCTTCGTATTTATTGTTTTTTGTCATTTTTAATTTTTTAGGAAAAAAAAATTATATCATATTTTTTTAGTTTATGAAATTTACTTATATAGATATGGTCATTTTTAATAGACTGATTGATTAATAAATTGCATGCTTTTAAACAAAAAACATCACAAAAGTTTCTTATTTTTATACTACAATATCTTTATATAAATATTTCATATAAATTTTAAAGACAAAATGAAAAAAAAATTAACTTTCTTAATTTCAGTCTTAATTATTTTAAGTTCATGTGCAAAACCTACTGTTGTAGATATTACTTTACCTGAAGATAAAAAATTAAATTGTGATGAATTGAATGATGAATTTTATGAGACACGTAGATTTAAAAAGGAAGCAGAAAATGTTAAAGAAATAAATTCTGGTGGGAATATGACAAGAACTATTTTGTTTTGGCCTGCACTTGTAAAAACGCTTCATAATGCTGATGTGGCTATTAGGGCGGCTGATGCCCGTGCTTACCATATAACAAATATTATGAAGAATAAAAAATGTAAGGATAGTGATAAACTTTATTCTGATCTTACAAAAAGTATTTCTGTTATATTGTCATTTGAAATAAAAAGATTAAACCAACTTTATAAGCGCGGAATTATAACTGAAGAAGAGTTCATTCAAGCTAAAAAAAAAATATTAAGCAAGAATTAATGATTTAAAGTCTTTTTAAAAATGGGGAAAGTTAAATTAATGGCGGAGAGAGTGGGATTCGAACCCACGGTACCTGTGAAGGTACACACACTTTCCAAGCGTGCACTTTAAACCACTCAGCCATCTCTCCTTTTTACAATATAAAATCAATTCTTATATTAAATTAATTGAAACTATAAAGCTATGAAGTTAATATTTTTTTTAATATAAATTAAATTTATTCAATAAATAAATTCATATGAATATAAGAAAACGATTACAATTTTTTTTCAAAAATTTTTTTCAAAAATTTTTTTTTTTAATATATGGAAGAATAATTTATAAAAAAAATAAAGAGATTGCAAAAAATCATACAATAATTAAAATTAATTCTAAAAAATATTATGTAGCAAAAGTTAAAAATGGTCGTATCTATACCGATTATCTTGAGAATGTTTCTATTATTGATAGTAATAACATATTAGTAAACAATGTTTCTCATCAACAGATTGATGGTGCCATGTTTCCTGCTAAATCAAACAGTGCTCTAGTAAAAGGAACTCCAAGATTAAAAAAAAAAATTGAAGGTTCTATTCTGTGTATGGTTCAAGGAGTTAGCGCAGAAATTAATTATTTTCATTGGATGTTTGATATTCTACCAAGAATTAAATTAATTAAAAACGTCAAGAATTTAAAAGACATTGATTACTTTTACTTTCCAGAACTTAAAAAATGGCAAAGAGATACATTGTCTGTTTTTAAAATACCAAAAAAAAAATTTATAAATAGTAAAAAGTATCGTCATATAGAAGCTGATTTAGTTTTTGCAACATCACACCCATGGTACACTAAGGGACATATGGTTGGTGAGTCAAAAAATTTGCCTTCTTGGGCTATTAACTGGGTTTCAAAAACATTTTTAAAATATAAAAAAAAAACCCATTGTAGTAAAAAAATTTTTATTGATAGATCTGAATCAATATTTAAACATTGTCAAATTATAAACAATAATGAAGTTAAAAATAATTTAATAAAAATGGGATTCTCTATACATAAAACTGGAGCAATGTCTTTTTTTGAACAAATATATCTATTTAATAATGCAAAAGTAATTGTTGGTGCACATGGTGCAGCTTTTACTAACTTAGTATTTTGTAAAGCCAAAACAAAGGTTATAGAAATCATTCCAAAATCACATCCAAATACTGTAAATAAAAAAATAAGTAAAATAAAAAATCTCAATTATTTTCGATTTATAACAAAAGATCTAAAAGAAAATGAAAAAATTAATGGTGATATAATAGTTAACGTAAGTGTTTTAAAAAAAAAATTAAAATAATTAGATTATCCAATCTCTATAAGTAGATAAGTTTTTAATAAGATGTTCTGGAAAACTATGATCAATTGGTACTTTAATATAATGATCATTTCTACCAATAATATCCTCCCCTGTTTCTATTTTTTTTTCAATAGACTGTAAATTGAGAAATCTTTCATTTATTTTTTCTTTAAAAACAACTGGGTCATCTGTTTCACACAAATTTTTATACTTATATAAAAGCTTTGCTGGAGTTTTTAAATTACAAAAATGCCAACCACCATTAACAATAATATTATTAAGTCTTAATTTATCTATTCTCCAAAACGGTCTTTTTTTAAATTTCAAATTTCTAAGCCATTGTGGGGATTTTAAAAATTTATTAACAGATATTCTACTACCAAACCAAAATGGTCTTGCCTTATTTGATAAATTAAATTTATAATAAAAGTGCATTTGTTGAAATACTGCATATTTTAACTTTGGATCAAATTTCACAATTTGATTTGGGTTGGGTATTTCATCTAAGTCAGATATTATTATTAAATCATCTTCGGCAACATTCTTTAAACCTCTTGTAATACAATTTCTTTGGAAATTTTCTCTTAAATAAGGATTTTTTCCGTTTGGGAGATCCTCTACAGGAACATAAATGATCTTATCCTTAAACTTTGCAAATTTATTACTATCAAATTGAAGTTTTTTAAAATTATTTTGCCATGTTTTATTTCCTTCTACTATTACAAAATAATCAACAAAATCATTTAAAATATTTAACCTAAGATCTAAAAGTAAGTCTTCATCCCAATAAGAAAAACAATCATATATTTTCATCTAGCTATATTTATATATTTGAGATTTCCACAAATCAATCATTTCACAATTTAATTTCATTTCTTTCCAATTTAGACCTTCTTTATTTGCTTCACAAATTCCATCATTTATATAATTTTGAGTATCTCTAATTATATAAGTATACAAATCATTTCCAAAAAAATTATATTCTTTTTCATTCACTACTAAAGAATAATTCTTGTTTGGTGTAATTAAATTGGGTACTAATATTTTTCCATTTGTTCCAGTAATAATTGCTAATCCATTTTGCTTTTTATTAATTGAAACAGTTATATCTGAAACAAAACTATTATTTTTATAAGCTATGGTTGCTTTTGCAAATTCATCAACCCCTGTTAAACCAATTTTCCCCTTACTTTCTATTTTTCCTATATTATTTTTTTCATTAATATTCGCTAGTTTATTTGAAAAAGAAATTGGATAACACCCAATATCATTTATTGCACCTCCTCCTAATTTTTTATCTGTCAATCTCGATAAAAATTTAATTTTTTTTTTAAATCCTAAAAATTTTTTCCTAATATCAAATCCTAAACTATATTCTAGCTTATATATTTTACCGATTTCATTATTATTAATTATTTCTAAAATTTTATTAAATTGTGGATGATGAAGATACATCATTGACTCCATAAAAAAAATTTTATTTTTTTTAATAATTTCTAAATTTTTATTAAATTCACTAATATTAAGGAAAGCTGGTTTTTCTATTAAAATATTTTTTTTATTTTTTGCTAGTAAATTAATAACTTCCTCATGCAGCGAGTTTATTAACCCTACGTAAGCCACATCAAAATTTAAATTTATTAATTCACTGTAATTTGAATAACAAATTTCATTTGAAATATTGTTTTTTCTACAAAAATTTTTAATTTTTTCTTGATCTTTTGAAGCTACTGCTACAATTTTTGCATTTTCAACCTGTTTTATATTTCTCACAAAAGTATTTGAAATATTTCCAGCCCCAAAAATGGCCCATTTTATCATTTAATTAATTATCCTTACTAATTTTTAATACTCCTATAAATGCTTCTTGAGGTATTTCTACTCTACCAAACTGCTTACCTCTAGCTTTCCCTTTTTTTTGTTTATCTAATAATTTTCTTTTTCTATCTCTAGCTCCCCCGCCATGGATTTTAGTTAAAACATCTTTTTTAAAGCCTTTTATGGTTTCTCTTGCAATAATCTTTCCTCCTATTGCAGCCTGTACTGGAATCATAAAATTATGTCTTGGTATCAAATCTCTTAATTTTTCACAAACTTCTCTACCAACAGTTTGAGCAAAATTCTTATGTACCATCATTGATAATGCGTCGACTGGCTCTGCGTTTACTAAAATTCCTAGTTTTACTAAATCGCCCTCTCTATGCCCTATAATTTCATAATCATAACTAGCATAACCACTAGTCATAGATTTTAATCTATCGTTAAAATCAAAAACAACTTCATTTAAAGGTATTTCATAATTTAATACAGCTCTATTGCCAGAATAAGTTAAATTCGTTTGAACACCTCTTTTATCCTGGCATACTTTTATTATTGCTCCAAGATATTGATCAGGAGTAATGATCGTAGCTTTGATCCACGGTTCTTCAATAAATCTAATAAGTGTTGGGTCTGGTAAGCTGGAAGGATTCTGTAGCTCTATTACCTCTCCTTTGTTTAGGTGAACTTTATAAACAACGCCTGGAGTAGTTGTTAATAAATTTAAGTCAAATTCTCTTTCTAATCTTTCAGTAATAATTTCTAAATGTAATAAACCTAAAAACCCACATCTAAAACCTAGTCCAAGTGCAGAAGAAGATTCAGGTTCAAAAGAAAAGCTTGCATCATTTAATTGAAGTTTTGCTAAACCATCTTTTAATTTTTGATATTCAGAACTATCTACTGGAAATAATCCACAAAATACAACTGGTTTACTTGGTTTAAATCCCGGTAGAGCTTCTTGTAATGGTTTATTAGCTTCACAAATTGTATCTCCAACTTTTGTTTCTGATAAAACTTTTATTCCAGTTATTATAAAACCAATTTCTCCAGCATTTAACTCTCTAATATCTGTTACTTTTGGTGTAAACACACCAACTTTTTCAATTAGATATTCTTGATTGGTGGACATCATTTTAATTTTCATATTTTTACAAATTTTACCATTGATAACTCTAACTAAAATAACAACACCCAAATAAGCATCATACCAACTATCAACCAATAAACATTTTAAAATTTCATCCTTTTCACCTTCTGGACCAGGCAATGATTTAATTATTTGTTCTAAGATGTCTTCTATACCTTCTCCAGTTTTTCCAGAGCAAGCTATTGCATTTTCAGTATCAATACCAATTACATCTTCTATTTGCTTTTTTGTTTTTTCTAAATCTGATGCTGGTAAATCCACTTTATTTAAAACAGGTACTATCTCATGATTAATATCTAATGCCTGATAAACATTGGCCAATGTTTGTGCCTCAACTCCTTGGGTACTATCAACAATCAAAATGGATCCCTCACATGCATACAAAGATCTACTTACTTCGTAACTAAAATCTACGTGACCAGGAGTATCAATGATATTTAAAATGTAATCTTTGCCATTTTTTGCTTTATAATTGAGTTTAACAGTTTGGGCTTTAATTGTTATTCCTCTTTCCCTTTCTATATCCATAGAATCTAAAACTTGTGCTTTCATTTCTCTCTCTGTTAAACCACCACACTTATGAATTATTCTATCTGCAATAGTAGATTTACCGTGGTCTATATGCGCAATAATGGCGAAGTTTCTGATGTTATCAATAGTGCTCATATTTAAGATCTTATTTTTGCACCAGTCTTTTCTTCAACAGTAGAAATTATAAGTTTATTTATTCTATCTAAATCTTCATCTTTTAAAGTTTTTTCTGACGATTGAATTGTAACATTTAACGCAATTGATTTTTTCCCATCAGGGATATTCTCTCCTTCATAGACATCAAAGACTTTTACTATTTTAATTAAATTTTGATCTATTTTATAAATTATTTCTATTAATTCCTGAACTTGAAAATTTTTATTCAAAACAAAGGCAAAATCTCTTTCTGATTTTTGATAATCAGAATATTTATATTGAGTTTTTTGATCATTTAATGATTTTTTAGTCTGTTTAATATTATCTAGAAATATTTCAAAACCGGCTAAAGACTCTGTTTTGATATCTATCTTTTTTAGAATATTTGGATGAATTTCTCCAAAAAATGCTACTACTTTATCTTTATCTTTATTTAAAAATAATCTTCCCGATTTACCTGGGTGATAATAACTTGGAGTTTTATTATCTATATATAGTTTGTTTTGATTAAAGCCTGCCTCAACCAAACTTTTTAAAACATCTTGTTTAACGTCAAAAACATCAACTAATCTATCTTTTTCTAACCAATCTAACCTAGAAATCTTACCTGCACGTAAACCACAAACTACCGTCTCTTGCTGACCAGGTTGTGACCCTAAAAATACTGGTCCAATCTCAAAAAACGAAATATCTTTAAATCCTCTATCCACATTTTTAGTAAGATGAATAATTAAATTAGGAAAAATAGAATTTCTTAAAACATTGAGGTCAGAGCTTATCGGATTTACAATTTCAATTTCTTTATTATCTTTGATAAATAATTGATTAATCGTTGAGTCTGTAAAGGACCAAGTTATAGTCTCTAAAAATCCCTTAGATGCTATTGATCTTTGAAGGAAATGAAACAATCTTTGTTTACGATTTAATGTTGGTTTTTTTCTGCTTTTTTTTGGTTCTAGAATTTGGATTTGGTCATAACCGTAAATTCTTACTAACTCTTCAATAATATCTACTTCTTGTTCAACATCTGGCCTCCAAGATGGAACTTTTAAAATTAATGATTTTTCATTTTTTTTAGTTTCAAACCCAAGATCATTTAGAATTTTAATCATTTCTTTTTGTTCAATACTAAAACCTGTTATTTTTTTAAATGATGCAATTTCAAATTTTACTATTTTATTTTTGATATTTTTAGTTTTTTGAATGTCAAATTTACTGATTTCACCACCACAAAATTTTTTAATTAATTCAGCTGCTCTCTGAAGACCCTGTTCTATTGACAAAGGATCTATACCTCTCTCAAACCTAAATTTTGCATCAGTATCTATATTTAATAATTTTGAAGTTGTTCTAATTGATCTTGGATTAAAATAAGCAGCTTCAATTACTACATTTTTAGTTTCTAATTCAGTTCCTGATCTAGTTCCACCAATTATTCCTCCTAAGCCCAATACTCCAGAATTATCTGAAATTACACACATATCTTTTTCAAGTGTATAATTTTTACTATCTAATGCTTTAAATGTTTCTCCTTTTTTTGAATTTCTAACTACAATACCTTTATCAATTTTATCAGCATCATAAGCATGTAATGGTCTATTTAAATCAAACATTACATAATTAGTAATGTCAACTATTGCCGAGATAGGTTTTTGTCCTATTGAAATAATTTTTTCTTTTAACCATTTGGGACTTTCTGTATTTTTTACACCAGTAATCAAACAACTTCCAAATATAGTGCATCCTTGATTTTTTTCTTTTGTAATTTTTATATTAATTTTTTGCTTTTTTTTTTGAATTAGTTTTTCTTTTTTTAACTTTTTAAATTTACCAGACCCTGCTGCTGCTAAATCTCTTGCTATCCCCCTAACACCCAAACAATCCCCTCGATTTGGAGTGATTGAAATATCAATTACTTTTAAATTATTTTTTGTAAAATAATTTTTACCTATTTTAGTTTTATATTTTGCATTTGAAAGTTCAGTGATTCCATTACTATCATCGGATAAATTTAACTCAGAATCTGAACAAAGCATTCCATATGAGGTTACACCTCTAATTTTACTAACGGCCAACTTCATTTGATTTTTTGGTATAGTTGCACCTGGTGGAGCATAAATTGTTATTAATCCTTCTTTTGCATTTGGTGCACCACAAACAACTTTAACGGACTCTTTTGCTCCAATGTCCACATCACACACTTTTAGCCTATCAGCGTCAGGATGCTTTTTTGTTTTTAATATTTTAGCAACCAAAAAACCATCTAGATCACTATGCTGACTTTCTACACTCTCGACTTCAAGCCCAATATTAGTTAGTTTGTTTATAATTTGATTTTCGTTAAGCTGAGTATCAAGGTGATCTTTAAGCCAACTAGTAGTTATCTTCATCTGCTAAGACCTCTATAATTCGATGGAACATCTAAAGGATCAAATCCAAAGTGATTTAACCATCTATAGTCGCAATCAAAGAATGCTCTTAAGTCATCTATTCCATATTTAAGCATTGCCAATCTATCTATTCCAATCCCAAAAGCATAACCTTGATATTTTTTAGTATCAATTTTTACATTTTTTAAAACATTTGGGTGTACCATTCCACATCCTAAAATTTCTAACCATTTATCACCCTCTCCAATTACAATTTTTCCATCTTTTATTTTATAACCAATATCAACTTCAGCCGAAGGCTCGGTAAATGGAAAATGACTTGGTCTAAACCTCATTTTAATTTTATCAACCTCAAAAAACTCTTTAATAAAATAATTTAAACATCCTTTTAGATGACCCATATTTATATTCTCATCTATGTATAATCCTTCAACCTGATGAAACATTGGGGCGTGAGTTTGATCACTATCAGATCTATAGGTTCTGCCAGGTGCAATAATTTTAAATGGAGGTTTATCCTTAAGCATTGTTCTAATTTGAACTGGAGAAGTGTGTGTTCTTAACAATAGCTCTTTTTTATCATCTAAGTAAAAAGTGTCATGCATATCTCGCGCTGGATGATTATCTGGTGTATTTAAAGCTGTAAAATTATTATATTCATTTTCTACATCTGGGCCTTCTTCTATGCTAAATCCAATTTCTGAAAATATAGAAGATATTTCATCAATTACTTGTGAAACTGGATGAATCTTTCCTTTAACAAAAGATCTACTGGGTAAGGTAACATCTATTTTTTCTTTTTCTAATTTTTTATTTATATCTTTATTTTCAATATCTTGGATTTTTTTTACTATTAAATTTTGAAGATCATTCTTTAAAATATTTAAGTCTGCTGCAAAAATTTTTCTTTCATTTTCTGCGACTGAACCTAATTTTTTAAACTGTGATGAGATAAGTCCATTTTTTCCAAATAGATCTAATTTAATTTGATTAACTTGATTTAAGTCTAAATTCTCCTTTAGTTTTAAAAGAAATTCATCTTTTATTTTTTTAATATCAGACATATTTAGAGATTATTTCTTCACTGAAATAAAACAATAGCGAAGATTAATTTAATGCAGACTGGGCTTTTTTAACTATAGTTTTAAAGGCTTCTGGATTGTCATAGGCTATTTCAGCTAATACTTTTCTGTCTAGCTTTATGCCAGATTTGTTTAAACCATTTATAAATTTAGAGTATGTTAGGCCTTCTGCTCTAACTCCAGCATTTAACCTTTGTATCCATAGAGATCTAAATTCTCTTTTTTTTACTCTACGATCTCTATAAGCATATTGCATAGCTTTTTCCATTGCTTGCTTCGCAACTCTAATTGTATTCTTTCTTCTTCCCCACTGACCTTTAACAGCTTTTAAAACTTTTTTGTGTTTAGCGTGGCTTGTTACACCTCTTTTTACTCTTGCCATTTTATCCTCTTAAACTGTAAGGCATATACGATTTAACTATTTTACTATCTTGTTTTGACATCGTAGTTGTACCTCTTAATTTTCTTATTTGTGAATTTGTTCTTTTTATCATACCGTGTCTTTTCCCTGCTTGGGCCATCATTACTTTACCTTTGGCAGTAACTTTGAATCTTTTTTTAGCTGAGCTTTTAGTTTTAAGTTTTGGCATAATTATGCGACGTTATACAAATATTGGAATTAATTTACAACTAGTATTATCTTCAATTATAATGGCTGTATTACCATAATCATTTGTTTACCATCAAATTTTGGAAACATTTCCACTTTACCTTTACTCTTAACATCTTCTTGAATTTTTTTCATTAAATCATGTCCTAGATTAGAGTGTTGAAGTTCACGTCCTTTAAATCTAATTGTAAATTTTACCTTATCACCTTTCATAAGGAATTTTTGTGCATTCTTTAATTTAAAATTATAATCATGCGTCTCTGTAACTGGTCTTAATTTTATTTCTTTTAATTCAACTTTTTTTTGTTTCCTCTTTGCTTTATTAGCTTTTTTTTGTACATCATATTTATATTTACCCATATCAATTATTTTACAAACAGGTGGTTTCGCATTCGGTGAAATTTCAATTAAATCTAAATCTTCTTCTTTAGCCATTGCTATAGCTTCATTTGTATTTAAAATTCCTAAATTATTTCCTTTACTGTCTATAACTTGAACTTCAGGTGAATTTATTCTATTGTTAGATTTAGGACCTTTATCCTTTGTTCTTCTTTGGAAATAATTTTGTTTAAAGTCTGCCACTTAATTTGATGGGGCTTTATTTAAAGTAGTAAATTTTTTTATAAACTTATTCAATTCTATATTTTCTTGTTTGTTAGTACCCAATCTTCTAATAGTTACACTGTTACTGTCAACTTCTTTTTTACCACAAATTAATAAAAGTGGTATTTTCAATAAAGAATGTTCTCTAATTTTGTAATTTAAATTGTGATTTTTTAAATCAACTTCACAATTAATGCCAACTTTATTAATTTTTTGGTTAACTTTCTTTGCATAATCATCGAAGTCATCTGAAACTGGAATTACAACTGCTTGTAATGGGGTAATCCAAAAAGGAAGTTTACCTGCATAATTTTCAATTAATATTCCTATAAATCTCTCTAAAGATCCAAATAATGCTCTATGCAACATAACAGGAACTTTTTTAGCTCCGTCTTTATCAACATATGAAGCGCCTAACCTTCCTGGTAAATTTAAATCTACTTGTAAAGTTCCACATTGCCAATCTCTACCTATTGCATCCTTTAAAACAAATTCAATTTTTGGGCCATAAAATGCTCCTTCACCTTTATTAATACTATATTCAAGTTTTGATGCTTTTACTGCTTCTAGTAAAGCCGCTTCAGCTTTATCCCAAACCTTATCATCTCCTACTCTAAGATCTGGTCTATCTGAATATTTTAAAATTATATTTTCAAAACCTAAATCTTTATAAATTCTTAAAATTAAATTTGTAACTGACAAAGATTCTTGTGTAATTTGATCTTCTGTACAAAATATATGTGCATCATCTTGAGTAAAAGCTCTAACTCTTAATAAACCATGCAAAGCTCCAGATGGTTCATATCTATGTACTTTTCCAAACTCAGCCATCTTCAATGGTAAATCTCGGTAACTTTTTAGTCCCTGATTAAAAACTTGAACACACCCTGGACAATTCATTGGTTTAATAGCAAATATTTTTTCATCTGGCGTAGTTGAAGTATACATGTGTTTCTTAAATTTTTCCCAATGACCTGATTTTTCCCATAAAGATCTATCTAAAATTTCTGGAGTATTAATTTCTTTATATCCTGCTTCTTTCTGTTTTGTTCTCATATAGTTGACAAGTTTTTGCAATAAATTCCACCCTTTTTCATGCCAAAATACTGCGCCTGGACTTTCATCTCTAAAATGAAACAAATCCATCTCTTTACCTAATTTTCTATGATCTCTTTTTTCAGCTTCCTCAATTCTTTTTAAATATTCATCTAAGTTCTTTTTACTATTCCAGCTAGTGCCATAAATTCGTTGTAACATCTCATTGTTAGAGTCTCCTCTCCAATAAGCTCCCGAAACTTTTGTTAATTTAAAAAATTTTCCTATTTTTCCGGTTGAAGACAAATGTGGACCACGACATAAATCATGCCACTTTCCATGAAAATAAATAGAAACTTCTTCCCCTTTTGGAATGCTTTTAATTATTTCAGCTTTATAAAATTCTCCTTTTTTTTTAAAATGTTCAATCGCTTTATCTCTTTTCCAAACTTCTCTAGTAGTTAGTTCATCACGATCAATAATTTCCTTCATTTTACTTTCAATTTTACTAAGGTCTTCTTCAGTGAAAGGCTCTTTTCTAGAAAAATCATAATAAAAACCATTTTCAATGATTGGCCCTATTGTAACCTGAGTACCTGGAAAAAGTTCTTGCACTGCCATAGCAAGAATATGTGCAGTGTCATGTCTGATAGTTTCTAATCCCTCATTATCTTTAGAAGTAAATATTTTTATTGAACAGTCTTTTTCAACTATATAGCTTAAATCTTTTAATTCACCATCTACACTAAAAACTAGAGCCTGTTTTGATAAAGATTTACTTATTTTTTCAGCTATCTCTAGACCAGTAACTGAACTTGAAAATTCTAAATTATTGCCATCAGGTAATTTAATTTTAAACATTTAATTTATTAGTTTTTTGTACTCTGAATATGTAGAAAAACACATTTTTTCAACGTTAAATTTTTTTACTATATTTTTTCTACCTTCAATACCTATAGATTTCAACGTTGTTTCATCTAATTGCAAAACTTCTATAATTTTTTTACTTAATGAAGCTGATTTTCCTGATTCAAACATAAAACCAGTTTGATCATTAACTATTGTTTCATTTGATCCTCCAATATTACTAGCAATAATAGGTTTTTCCATAGATTGTGCTTCTACTGAAACCCTACCAAAGGCTTCTGGCTCAATAGATGATGAAACAACTAAATCAGAAATTTTATATGCTAAAGGCATATTTTTGCAATGTTCTATAAACTTTACTTGATTATTTAATCTGAACTGTTCAACTAATCTTATTAGTTTTTTTTTATATACATCTCTTCCTTGATGACTTCCTAGTATAACAGCATAAAAAGCTTCGTGTCCCAATTCTCTATTTACAAGTTTTAAAGCTTCTATAAATATTTCTTGCCCTTTCCATGAAGTTAATCTTCCTGGCATTAATATTATTTTTTTATCTTTTCCAATTTTCCATTTAGAAATTAATTTATTTTCATCAGATTCTAAAATTGTTGTTTGATCAAAATAATCAGTATTAATTCCCCTGAAAATAACTAAAAATCTTTTCTTGGAATTTAAGTACTTAGAATAGTATTCATTTATATGTGAAAAAATAAAATTTGACCCTGCTATTACTAAATCTGATCTTACCATTACTGAATTATAAAATTTTTTAATAAAATTTTTATAATTATAAGTACCATGAAATGTTGTCACAAATTTTCTTCCTGTAATTTTTGTAGCAAGTAAACAAGACCAGGCAGGAGCACGACTCCTAGCATGTACAATAGAAATATTACAAAATAAAATAATAAAAATTAAAATTATTGAATTAAAAAAAATTAAAATTGGATTTTTACTATGAACTGGGAGTCTTATTAATTTTACTTTTTTTTTATTTATGAATTTAAGTAATTCTCCACCGCTAGTTACAATATACGAAGAACAATTATTTTCAGATAAATAATGTGCAAGGTCATAACAACCTGTTTCTGCTCCCCCATAACCTAGTTTTGGAATTACTTGTAAAACTTTTAATTTCAATGACATTTGATAGAATTATATATTAAGAAATAACTCTTATAAACTTTTATGAATAAATTTAAGTACCTAAAAATATCAAATACTAAAAAAATTAGATATTTAACCAATTATTATAAGAAAAACCTTTATATTCTTTTTCTTCATGGGTTTAAGTCAGACATTGAAGGTGAAAAACCAGGTGCTTTTTATAATTATGCTAAAAAAAATAATCTTGGATTTCTAGCTTTAGAGTATTCTGGACATGGAAAATCTTCAGGTAAATTTATTAATGGAAATATAAGTAAATGGAAAAATGAAATCAAAATTACTATAAAAAAAATTATAAAAAAAAATAACTTTATTCTAGTAGGGTCAAGCATGGGTTCTTGGTTATCTTTAAGTCAATTTAAATATTTTCATAAACAAATTAAAGGTTTTTTAGGAATTGGATCTGCACCAGAATTTTTAGAAAATTTAATGTGGAAAAAATTTTCCAAAAAAATGAAAAAAGAAACTATTAAAAATGGAATTTATAATTTAAAACATGGAAATTATGAATACCCTATTACCTATCAACTAATAAAAGATGGTAGAAAAAATAAAGTTTTAAACAAAACAATAAATTCAAAAATTAGTGTTACCATGATTCATGGTAGCAAAGATGAAGTTGTACCTGTGACTTATTCTAGAAAAGTTTTAAGAATATTTACTAAAGCAAAAAAAAAATTAATTATTATTAAGAATGGTGACCATAGCTTGTCTAGTAAACGTAGGCTAAAAAAAATTAGTGTCGAACTAAATAAGATTGTCTCTAATGTAACTTAAACCTTCTACATAAGTTGGAAATTTTAAACTATAATTAAAGAATCCTTTCATTTTTTTATTACTAACTTTTTTTGAATCTTTATAAAAATTTTTTAACATTTCACTTTCTAACTCTTTTACTTCAATCACTTTTGGCCTATTTATATTTAGTAATTTAACAGCATATAAAGTCACTTCTTCCGATGAGGAAGGTTTATCATCAGATATATTGTATATTTCTCCTGATTTAAAATTAGACAAAGATTTAAATAATATATTTGCAATATCATCAACATGAATTCTCGAAAAAAAATGATTTTTCTTTTTTATTAAATTGACGTTTCCTGATTTTAGTCTGACTAATGTATTATTTTCATTAGAATAAATTCCTGACAGCCTAAATATTTGAACAGGTAGATTTTTATTTTTTTCTAAAGAAAGCCAAGATTTTTCTGCCACTAACCTTGCAATTCCATTAGAAGATGTAGGTTTTGTTGTACTTTCTTCGTTTACCCATCCACTCTTATGATCACCATAAACGCTAGTAGCAGATAAATAAGTTATCCATTTTGGCTTGCTGTCTTCTATATTTTTAAAAAAATTTTTGATTACATGATCAATACCTTCTGTTGGTGGTATTGAAATTAAAATATAATCAGCATCTTTAAGCTTTTTAACAAGATTCAAATCGTAAGATTCGTTGTTAAAAAAATAGCTTTCATAATCAATTCCACTAATATTTTTTTGACAAGTTTGGCTTGTAGATGTAGTTGATAAATTTATTTTAAAATTTTCTGATTTAATTTTATATATAAAATTTTTTGCAACTTGACCAAAACCAAAACAAAAAATATTTATATTTTTCATTTTAACCAACTTCTTTTATAGCCGATTTTAAGCTAATAGGATTTTTTAATTTATCAATCATTTCTTTTGGACAAACCTGAATAAAATTGAGAATTTCTTTATCAAAATTTTCAATTATTTTTTTTGATAAGCTTGAATTTGTTTCATTAAAATGTTCTTCAATTAGATCTTTTAAATAGTTTATCCAATATTCTGTTTCTGGGGATTGCCACACAATACTTTCTGGATTAGCTCTTTTTTCAAATTCATTGTTACGGTCATATATAAAAGCCATCCCTCCAGTCATGCCAGCTCCAAAATTGTCACCTACTTCACCAAGTACAACTACTATACCTCCAGTCATATATTCACATGCGTTTGAATCACAACCTTCTATTACTGATATTGCCCCTGAATTTCTTACAGCAAATCTTTCTCCTGCTTGACCAGCAGCAAAAAGTTTTCCTGAGGTTGCTCCATATAAAACAGTATTTCCAACTATCGTATTTTCATGAGAAACTAAATTACTTTCATCAGAAAGCTTAACAACTAATATAGCTCCAGATAAACCTTTTCCAACATAGTCATTTGCATCTCCTTTTAAAACAAGCTTTAAACCCTTTACTCCAAAGGCTCCAAAAGATTGTCCTGCAGAACCTTTAAATTTTAAAGTTAAAAAATTATTATCTAATTTGTTGTTTCCATATTTTTCATAAATATGATGAGATATTCTTGTACCAACAGTCCTATGGGTATTTTTAATAATAAACTCTTTTTCTATTATCTTTACTTTTCCAATTTGATCTTTTATTTCAGGAAAAATTTCTTGATCTAAAGTATTTGGTACACTATTAATTTTTTGAGTTTCACAATATCTCAAATTTTCACCTGCATCAGCTTGAACAAAAAGTGGATTTAAATCTAAATCATCTAGATTTGGTGAGGCCTTACTAACTTGTCTTAGTAAATCTGTTCTACCAATTATTTCATTTAATGAACTAAACCCTAGTTTTGCTAAAATTTCTCTTACTTCTTCTGCTATAAAACTAAATAAATTTACTACTTTTTCGGGTGTGCCAGTAAATTTTTCTCTTAACTTGTCATCTTGAGTACACACACCAACTGGACATGTGTTTGAATGACATTGCCTAACCATTATGCAGCCCATGGCAACAAGCGCAGTAGTAGCCACACCGTATTCTTCAGCTCCCATCATTGCTGCAATTACAACATCTCTTCCAGTTTTAATTCCACCATCTGTTCTAAGAGTAACTTTGTGTCTTAAATTATTTAAAGTTAAAACCTGATTTGCCTCTGTTAAACCCATTTCCCATGGAATTCCAACATACTTAACACTTGTTTGTGGCGTTGCTCCAGTGCCACCATTATGTCCAGAAATTAAAATTATGTCTGCTTTAGCTTTTGCTACACCTGCTGCAATTGTTCCTATACCAGATGAAGCAACTAATTTTACTCCAACTCTAGCTTTTGGATTCACTTGTTTAAGATCATAGATTAATTGTGCCAAATCTTCGATAGAATAAATATCATGATGGGGCGGGGGTGATATCAAGGTAACTCCAGGTGTTGAATGTCTTAATTTTGCAATCTCTTCGGTAACTTTAAATCCTGGTAATTGTCCCCCTTCACCAGGTTTTGCACCTTGTGCAATTTTAATTTCTATTTCATTACAATTATTTAAATAATTAATTGTTACACCAAATCTTGCTGATGCGATTTGTTTAACTCTAGAGTTTGCACTATCACCATTACTCATTTTAATAAATCTTTTTTCATCTTCACCTCCTTCTCCACTGCAAGAGGCACCTTTAATTCTATTCATAGCTATTGCTAAAGTTTCATGAGCTTCTTTCGATAAAGCACCATGAGACATGCTTCCACTTCCAAATCTTTTTAAAATTTTTTCAACTGATTCTACTTCGGAAATATCTAGAGGTGGATTTAAATTTCTATTTCTAAATCCAATTAGATCTCTAAGATGTATAGGTGGAAGATTATAAATATTTTCTACGTATTTTTTATAAACTTTAAAAGAATTAGAACCTACTGCACTTTGTAATAAATGAATAAGTTTTCCTTGATATTGATGAGTTTCACCATTTTTTCTATATTTATAAATTCCTCCTATAGGTAATACTGAGTCAGTTCCCTCAAACGCTTCCTTGTGAATGGTTCTTAATTTTTTTTCTATTCCACTCAAACCAATTCCTGAAATTTTTGATAAAACTCCTGGAAAATATTCTGACGCTACTGTTCTGCTTAATCCAACTGTTTCAAAATTACACCCACCTCTATAAGAGCTTATAACTGAAATTCCCATTTTAGACATTATTTTCAAAAGTCCATAATTCACAGATTGAATAAATCTTTCAATACATTCATCATAACCAAACTTGCCAAACAATTTTTTTTTGAATCTTTGATACAAACTATCTAAAGCCAAATAAGGATTTACAGTTGTTGCTCCCACTCCTATAAGTATTGCAAATGAGTGAGTGTCTAAGGCCTCTCCAGTTTGTGCATTAATTGAAACATAACCTCTTAATTTATTTTTAATAAGATAAGTGTTTATTGCTCCAACACTTAATAACATTGGAATTGCTAGTTTATTTTTTGATATATTTTTATCACTTAAAATTAATTGTGTAATTCCCTGTCTTACTGCTATTTCTGATTCCTTTTGTATTCTTTCTATGGCGTTTTCAAGGTTCTCATTTTTATTAAAAGTACAATCAATTGTTACTGAGTTTTTTCCAAAAAAATTGACAAATTTTTCAAGCTGGGAGTTTGATAAAATGGGACTATCTAAAACATAAATATTTTCTTGTGTTAAATTATTGAAATCTAATATATTTCCTAGATTTCCAAATCGAGTTTTTAAACTCATAACCTTATTTTCTCTTAAAGAATCTATTGGAGGATTCGTTACTTGACTAAAGTTTTGTCTAAAAAAATGATAAAGAGGCCTATAACGATCAGATAATACCGCAAGAGGAGTGTCATCTCCCATTGAGCCAATTGCTTCTTTGGCATCTTCTACCATCGGATGAAGAATAAGTTCTAAATCTTCTATACTATAACCAAATGCATGTTGTCTTTTTCTAAGATCCTCTCCAAAAAAAAACGATTTTTCATTCTTTATTAGAAATTTTTTATCTAAATCCACGATTTGATTATTGAAATGCTTAAATTCCTTAGCTAAGTAATTTTTTATTTCATTATTTGTAAATACTTTTCCTTTTTCAATTCTAACACCAATAATTTCCCCAGGTCCTAATCTCCCTTTTGTAACAATTTTTTTTTCATCAAGTTCAACCATTCCTGTTTCTGAACCTGCACATAATATTTTATCTCTAGTAATTGTATATCTCATTGGACGTAGTCCATTTCTATCAGTAGCTACTATTGCCCACTCATTGTCTGTAGCTGCTATTGCAGCTGGTCCGTCCCACGGTTCCATTGTGCTATTTAAGAAATTAAATAACTTTTGATGATCTTTTGATAATGTTTTAATTTTTTTAGACCAAGCGTCTGGAATTAACATCAATTTTGCAAGAGGAGCTGATTGACCAGAAATATTTAATAATTCAAAGACACTATCAAGTGAAGCAGAATCTGAAGATCCTGGTGGTATAACTGGTTTTAAATTTTCTATATCATCAAATAAAGGACTTTCCATTTCTTGTTCATGAACTTTCATCCAATTATAATTTCCTTTAAGAGTATTTATTTCTCCATTGTGAGCTATTGCTCTAAAAGGTTGAGCAAGATCCCAACTTGGAGCTGTGTTTGTGGAAAATCTCTGGTGAAATATTACAAATCTCGAAGTAAATCTTTCATCTTTTAAATCTACATAAAAATCTGCAATTGACTCTGCTAAAAACATTCCCTTATAAATAATTGATTTGGAGCTAAGAGAACAAATATAAAATCCTTCAATTGAATTTTTAATTGATTTTTTTTCAATTTTTCTTCTAGATTCATAAATTTTTCTTTCTAAATCTTTTCCAGTTAAATTTTTATCATTATGCTTGAATAATACTTGAGTAATTTCTGGTCTTGTAAGGTTGGCCTTTTCACCTAAAACTTTTGGATTAACAGGAACTTGTCTCCAACCATAAATACTAAAATTGCTTTTAGTCAACTCACTTTCAACTAATGTTCTAGAATTCTCTTGTGCTTCATAATTATTTCTAGGTAAAAAAATCATTCCTACACAAATGTCTGAACCATCATGTTTATGGCCTGTGAGTTCTATTTTCTCAGTAAAAAAATTAGATGGAATTTCTAAGTGAATTCCAGCTCCATCACCCGTTTTTCCATCAGCATCAACTGCTCCTCTATGCCAAACTGCCTTTAAAGCGTTAATTCCATACTCGACAACTTTTCTTGATTTTTTGCCCTCTGTCGAGGCAATTAATCCTACTCCACAAGCATCATGCTCCATGTCTTTTGAGTAAACTAATCCTTCTTGAAGAATTTTAAGATTTTTATTATAATTTTTCATTAAGCAACCTTTTCTTTTTTAAATTGTTTGCTTTCTAAAAAATTTTTTATAGATATTGCGGCATCTCTTCCATCTTTAATTGCCCAAACAACTAATGACGCTCCTCTAGTAATATCTCCAGCAGCAAATACTCCTTGTAAATTTGTCTCCATTGTATCAAAGTCTATTTTTAACGTTCCCCATCTGGTTACTTGCAAGTTGTCACAACCAAATAACTTTGGTAAATTTTCTGGATCAAACCCCAAGGCTTTTATTACTACATCGGCCTTAATATTAAATTCTGAATTTTTTTGAACTTCTGGTTTTCTTCTGCCACTATCGTCAGGCTCTCCCAATTTGATTTTGTCTACAACTAAACCTTCAACTTTATTTTTACCAATAAATTCTTTTGGGCTAGATAGCCAAACAAATTCCACACCTTCTTCTTCAGCATTATTTACTTCTCTTGCCGATCCTGGCATATTTTCTTTATCTCTTCTATACAAACATTTAACTGACTTTGCATTTTGTCTAATTGAAGTTCTCACACAATCCATTGCTGTATCACCACCACCTATCACAACAATATTTTTACCCTCTGCATTCAATGTACCATCATCAAATAATTCTACTTTATCTCCCAATCCTTTTTTATTTGATGCTGTTAAAAATTTCATTGCAGGAAAAACATTTCCTAAATCTTTACCAGGTAATTCTATTTCTCTTGCTTTATAAACTCCTGTTGCAATTAAAAGAGCATCATGTTTTTTTCTTAATTGATTTAAAGTAGCATCTTTTCCTACATTAAAGTTTTGAATAAATTTTATTCCACCTTCTTTCAATAACTTTGTTCTTCTTTCAACAACAAATTTTTCTAACTTAAAATTTGGAATTCCATAAATTAACAAGCCGCCTGCTCTATCGTATCTATCGTATATTGTAATTTGATATCCTAATTTACGTAACTGTTCTGCTGCTGCTAATCCCGCAGGTCCAGACCCAATAATTCCAACACTTTGATTTTTTTCATTTTTAATTTTTATAGGATTAACCCAACCTTGTTCCCACGCATTATCTGTAATATATTTTTCAACTGAACCTATAGTTACTGTCCCGTGTCCAGATTGCTCTATAACACAATTACCTTCACACAATCTATCCTGAGGACATATTCTTCCACAAACCTCTGGCATATTGTTTGTACTTTGTGATAATTCATAGGCTTCTTTTAATCTTCCTTCTGCTGTCAGTTTTAACCAGTCTGGAATATTATTGCTTAATGGACAGTGAATTTGGCAAAAAGGAACTCCACATTGTGAACACCTGCTTGACTGTTCTTCTGCTTTGCCTTGTATAAAGTCATTATAAATTTCATTAAAATCAGCCTTTCTTTTAGAAATGTTTCTTTTAGATGGAGTTTGCTGACCTATTTTAACAAATTTTAACATTTTATCTGCCATTTTTTACCTTTTCAAATATGACTATATATCATGATCTTTATGAATAAAAGTCAAACAAGGTCAATATGTATGACCTTTATTTTTTAAAATCCTTCATTTTCTTCATATTCTAAATTTTGCATACCTATTATGCTGCTACTGAATTCTTTTATTTAGATATTATTTAAGTTACGAAGGAAAGTGATGTTTTTAAATCTTATTGAAATTATAATTTTATCTTTAGTTCAAGGAATATCAGAATTCTTACCCATAAGTTCTTCGGCACACTTATTTATTATTTCAACTCTTTATAAATTTGAATCTAACTCTCTATTACTAGATGTTAGTTTGCACTTTGGATCTCTATCCGCTATTATTTTTTATTTTAGAAAAGATTTATTAAACTTACAAACTAATAAAAAGTTGTTACTTTTAATTACTGTCGGATCTTTTCCAATTATAATAATTGGTTATATTCTTTATAGTACAGAATTAATATATCTATTAAGAAATATTAAAATAATTGCTTGGACAACATTAATATTTGGAATAATTTTATATTACGCTGATAAAAATAGTTTAGAGAAAAAGATCTCTTCAGATTTAAATTTCAAAACAATTTTATATATTGGATTTTTTCAAGTTTTAGCTTTAATACCAGGTGTAAGTAGGGCGGGTATTACATTAAGTGCTAGTAGAATTTTTAAATTTAATAGAGTAGATTCAAGCAAAATTTCTTTTTTACTGTCTATACCTGCTTTAGCAGGTGCTAGCTTTTTAAGTTTAAAAGATGTTTTTGAAACAAATTTTCAACTAACTTACCTTGTATTTTTATCAATAATTTTATCTTTTTTATTTTCATACTTTACAATTAAATTTTTTTTAAATTATGTGAAAAAATTTTCTCTAAATGTTTTTGTGATATATAGAATTATTATTTCAATATTTTTGTTTATAATAGTATATAATTAATTTTTTCTTAATATTGGTAATAGCTGTGAAAATAAAACTCCAAATAAAATAAATAAACAACCTATTAAATTATTAATACCTAAAATTTGATTTAGTAAAAACCATGCAGCTATTGTTGCAAAAACACCTTCTAGAGAAAAAATTATTGCTGCTGGTGCAGGGGAAATATTTTTTTGAGCATAAATTTGCAAAACAAATGCAAAGCCACCAGATAAAATTCCAGCATACAAAATTTCAAATTTTTCTTTCATAATATTTGATAAAATAAAATCTTCAAAAAACAAACCAACAGCTAAAGATAATAAAGTAACTATTAAAGTTTGAATTACACCTATTGTTAAAGGCAGATTATAATTTTCTACAATTTTTCCTGTAAAAATAATATGAGTACTCCAAAAAAAAGCACCCAATATAACTAAAGTATCACCCAATCTAACTGTTGCGTTGTTAAAATTAGTTAACAAATAACCTCCCATTACACAAAGAAAGACAGAAGGCCAAATACTCCAGTGAATTGGTTTTCTATATATAAAAAAAATAATAATTGGAACCATTGGTACATAAAAAATTGTAAAAAAGGCAGCATTTGCTACATCAGTATATAGTAATGATACTTGCTGTAATGCTGTTCCTAAAAACAACGATATTCCTATTAAAATCGATAAGTGTATAAATTTTTTATTACTTTTTTTAAAAATTTTTTTAATTTTATTTCTTTCAAAAAAAAAAGCTAATGGTGATATGGCTAAAAAACCAACAAAAAATCTAACAGTATTAAAAGTAAATGGACCTATATCGTCCATTCCTGCATCTTGGGCTATAAATGTTGTACCCCAAATTAAAGTGCAAAGTAATGCACTAAATAAGGAGGTTATTTTTGACATTTAGTTTATATGGCTAATTTGTAGGCAAAATTTTTACCGAGATTTTCTTTAAGATCATTGTTAAACCTTGCTGCTTCTGCCCCATCAATAATTCTATGATCATAAGATAGAGATAAAGGAAGAATTGTTCGTGTTTGAAATTTTTCATTAACAAAAATTTGCTTTTTAGTTGATCTTCCAATTCCTAAAATTGCAACTTCTGGATAATTTATAATTGGTGTAAAAAAAGAACCACCTATTCCCCCTAAACTTGTAATTGTCATAGAACCACCAAAAAATTCTTTTTTATCTATTTTTAATTTTTTACATTTTTCAACTATTTCCTTTATTTCATTATTAATAAAATTAATATTTTTATTATTAACATTTCGAATTTTTGGAACCATTAAACCATGAGGAGTATCAACAGCTATACCGATATGATAATATTTTTTTATAGTAATTTTTCCATTTTCAATATCATCTATTGAAGAATTAAAGTTTGGAAAATTTCTTAATGAAGCTACTAAAGCTTTTATTATAAATGCCAAAGGTGTAATTTTTTTCTTTTCTCCTGTATACATGTCAGTAAGAGAAGTTCTAAAATCTTCCATTTCTGTTATATCAGCTTCATCATGATTAGTAACATGAGGTATTGTATTCCAAGAATTTACTAAATGAGAGGATGCAATTTTTTTTACTCTTGGTATATCTTTTATTTCAGTTTCTCCAAAATCTGAATGCCCATATTCGTTATTAACTATTTTATTTTTTATTTCATTTAAATTTGATGTTGTATTTATTTTTGAAGATATAAAATTTTTTATATCACTTTCTAAAACTCTTCCTTGTCTTTCACTCCCTTTAATTTGATTTATATTAACACCAAGTTCCCTTGCAAATTTTCGCGTTTTTGGGCTTGCAAGAACTCTTCCTAAAATAGTTGATTGAACTAATTTTTCACCAATAATAGTCTTAACAACTTTTTTTTCATTTTCAGGCTCAATTTTCAAATTTTCTTTTTTTTCTTTAGATTCTTCTTTCAAATCTAATACTAATATAGTGCTTCCTTCTGATACCTTATCTCCTACTTTTACATTTAATGATTTTACTATTCCGTTAAAAGAAGATGGTATTTCAATGGTAGATTTATCACTCTCAATTGTAATTAATGTATCATTTTTTTTTATTGATTGACCACTTAAAACTAATATCTCAATTACTTCCACATCTTTAAAATCACCAATATTTGGAACTTTAATTTCTTTATCTGGCATTTTATAATTTTGTTGGCATTTGTTTGTTAGTATCAATATTATATTTTTTTATTGCTTCTTTAGCATATCTAGATGCTATTAACTGTTCTTTTGAAAGAACACTTAATCCGTAAGCTACGATGTGTTCTTTATCTACTTCAAAAAATTTTCTAAGATTTTTTCTAGTATCACTTCTTCCATATCCATCCGTACCTAAAGAATAAAAACTTTTTTTAATAAATGGTCTAATTTGATCTGAGTTCATTCTCATGTAATCTGAAGCTGCCATTATTGGACCCTCCGTTTTTCCAAGACATTTTTCAACATATGAAATTTTTTGGTCTTTATCTGGGTTTAAAAGATTATATCTCTCTGTCTCCATTCCATCTTTCCTTAATTCATTAAAGCTTGTAACACTCCAAATCTCACTGTCTATTTGGTATTTATTTTGTAGAATTTCTGCACCTGCCATCATTTCTCTTAATATTGTTCCTGATCCTAAAAGTTGAATTTTTGTCTTTTTAAATTTATTGAATTCTTTAATTTTATACATACCTTTAAGAATTCCTTCTTCACAGTTTTTGTCTGTTGGCATAGCTGGGTGTGAATAATTTTCATTCATTGTTGTTATATAATAAAAAACATTTTCATTTTTTTCATGCATTCTTCTTAAGCCTTCTCTAAAAATTACTGCAAGTTCATAATGAAAAGTTGGGTCATAAGATATGCAATTTGGAATTGTTGAAGCTATTAAATGACTATGACCGTCTTGATGTTGTAACCCTTCACCAGCTAAAGTGGTTCTTCCAGCAGTTGCACCAATTAAGAATCCTCTAGTTTGGCTATCTCCAGCGGCCCAAGCAAAATCACCAATTCTTTGAAATCCAAACATAGAATAAAAAAGATAAATTGGAATCATTTCAATATCATGATTAGTATAAGCTGTACCGGCTGCAATCCATGAAGACATTGATCCAGCTTCATTAATTCCTTCTTCTAATACCTGTCCTTTTTTATCTTCTCTATAAGAACTTAACTGTTCAGAATCTTCCGGTTCATATTTTTGACCTTCGTGGGCATAAATTCCTATTTTTTGAAAAAAACCTTCCATACCAAAAGTTCTTGCTTCATCAGGAATAATTGGAACTAATCTTGGTGCAACATTTTTATCTCTTAACAAATTTGTAAGCATTCTAACTAATGCCATTGTAGTAGACATTTTTTTTTCATCAGTTGAAACTTTCATAAAATCAAAAATATTTTTAGGTGGAGCTTTAATGGGCTTTGAATAAGTGGTTCTTTCAGGAATAAAACCTCCCAAATTTATTCTTCTTTCTTTAATATATTTAATTTCTGGGGAGTTACTTTCAGGTTTAAAATATTGAACTTCTTTAACTTGTTTGTCATTTAGTGGAACATCAAACCTATCTCTGTAATATAGTAAATCATCAACATCTAATTTCTTTTGTTGATGGGATGTGTTAACACTTTCGCCTGATTTACCCATTCCGTAACCTTTGATAGTTTTTGCTATGATAACGGTTGGACTACCTTCATTTTTAAAAGCCTTATCATAAGCTGCAAAAACTTTATGTGGATCATGGCCACCTCGATTTAAACGCCAGATATCTTTATCTGATAAGCTTGAAACTAATTCTTTTGTCTCTATATATTTTCCAAAAAATTTTTCTCTAACATAAAGTCCATTTCTTGCTTTCATTGCTTGGTACTCTCCATCCACTGTTTCATCCATGATTTTAACTAAATGGCCTGTTTTATCATTAGCCAATAATGAATCCCAATAAGATCCCCAAATTACTTTTATTACATTCCAACCTGCTCCTCTAAAGGTTCCTTCTAATTCTTGTATTATTTTTCCATTTCCTCTAACAGGTCCATCTAATCTTTGTAAATTGCAATTAATTACAAAAATTAAATTATCCAGTTTTTCTCTAGCTGCTAACCCTATTGCTCCTAACGACTCTGGTTCATCCATCTCTCCATCTCCAAGAAATGCCCAAACTTTTCTACCTTCGTCTTTAATCAGTCCACGATTAATTAAATACTTCATATATCTAGCTTGATATATTGCAAGCATAGGTCCTAGACCCATTGAGACCGTTGGAAATTGCCAAAACTTCGGCATTAGCCATGGATGTGGATATGATGAAAGACCGCCAGGTTTTACTTCTTGTCTGAAACTATCTAATTGTTTTTCATTTAGTCTGCCTTCCAAAAAAGCTCTTGCATACATTCCTGGGGCGCTGTGACCTTGAAAGTAAATCAGGTCTCCTCCAAATTTATTATTTTTAGCTCTCCAAAAATGATTCATTCCAACATCATAAAGTGTTGCTGCTGATGCAAACGTACCTATGTGCCCTCCTAATTCAGGAAATTTTTTATTTGCTCTAACAACCATAGCAGCTGCGTTCCATCTGATTAAAGATCTAATTCTTCTTTCAATATTTTGATCACCAGTAGATTTTTTTTCTTTATGTGGGGGTATTGTATTTATATAAGGTGTAGTTCTAGATAAAATTAAATCTGATCCTTCCTTATAGGAATGATCAATTAATTTTTTTATTAAAAATTGTGCTCTATGTTTTCCATCTTTTTCAAGAACCGCAGATAGAGACTCTAGCCATTCTTTTGTTTCTAGTGAATCAATATCACTTTCATCGGTGACTTGAATAATTTTTTGTTCTTCTCTTTTAATAGGTTGTGTTTGAATTTTATTTTCAGAAATCTTAGTTTTAACTTTATCTTTTTTTTTTAGAGTGGACTCTGCTTCAACAATAAGATTTTCAGTATCTTTAGGAATAATTTTTTCTGGATAACTATTTTTTAAAGAAGAAACATGTAGTATTAAGTCTCCCTTAGAAACTTTATCACCAACCTTTAAGTTGACAGATTCAATGGTTCCCTCAATAGTTGATGGAACCTCAACACTTGATTTATCACTTTCTATTGTAACTGTTGGGTCATTAATCTTAATGTTATCTCCAGCTTTTACTAATACTTCAATAACCTCTACTTTTTCAAAATCCCCAATATCAGGAACAAATAATTTTTGCTTCATTTTCAACAGATATATATACTTAAAAAATAATTATATTTGATATATTTTTAACACATTTAAAGCGATTTTTGGACAAGCTTATATGTAACATGTGCATAATGTTTGCAATTATATTGAAAAAAATAATTATTTTTAAAAATAAACAAGATTTAGATGCAAGGTTTTGGATACAAAAAATTTTGTTAAAAAAAAGTTTGAATTCATCTAAGTATTAATCCCTTTCTATACACATGGATATTCCCATGCCTCCACCTATACATAATGTTGCTAGGCCCCTTTTTGCATTTCTTTTAATCATTTCGTGAATTAAGGTAACTACTATTCTGGTTCCTGAAGCACCAATAGGATGTCCTAAAGCAATAGCTCCACCATTAACATTAATTTTTTCAATAGGGATTTTTAATTCTTTAATAACTGCAATACTCTGAGCTGCAAATGCTTCATTACTTTCTACTAAATCTAAATCTTTTAATTCCCACCCTGCCTTCTTTAAAGCTTTTTTTGATGCAGGAATAGGACCTGAACCCATTAGAGCTGGATCTACCCCACAGGTTGCCCAAGATACAATTTTTGCTAAGGATTTTAAATTTCTCTTATCAGCCTCTTCTCTTGTCATTAAAATAACCGCAGCTGCTCCATCATTAATTCCAGATGAATTACCTGCTGTTACAGTTCCATTTTTCTTAAATGATGATTTAAGCTTAGACAATTTTTCTATTGTAATATCTGCCCTTGGATGTTCGTCTTGTAAAATCTTACCTTGAATTATTTCTTCTTTAAATCTTTTATTTTTTATTGCTTCTTTTGTTTTTAATTGAGAAGAAATAGCAAAGTTATCTTGATCTTTTCTGGAAATATTCCATTTCTCTGCAACATTCTCAGCTGTAATGCCCATATGATAATTATTATATGCATCTATTAATCCATCTTTAAGCATCATCTCTTCCTTAGAATTAGTCATACTTTCTTGGCCTCCTGCAATAACTATTTTTGATTCATTTAATAAGATTGATTGATAGCCTGCAGCAATAGACCTTAAACCCGAACCACAAACTTGATTTATTAAGTAAGCTGTTTTTTCAATAGGTATACCTCCTGCAACTGCTGCTTGCCTTGCTGGATTTTGACCTGTTCCTCCAGTTAAAACCTGTCCCATAATAACTTCGTCAATAAATTTTGGTTCAATTTTTGTTTGTTGTAAAATGTTTAAAATGACAATTTTTCCTAATTCATATGCTTGGAGTTTTCTCCATAAACCTTTAAACTTCCCAATTGGAGTTCTTAAAGCTGATGTGAAAACAATATCTTTTAAATTTTTGGCCATATAAATACAATAATTCTTAAATAGTTAAATTACATTAAAAAATATATATACTAAACATTAATTTAAAATTGCGCCTGTAGCTCAATTGGATAGAGCGCTTGGCTACGGACCAGGAGGTTCTGGGTTCAACTCCTAGCAGGCGCGCCAAAGAAAGTAGAGATAAAATGTTAAATTGGTTAATTAAATCATCATTACAAAAATCAGTCATATATTTTTTTATAATTATTTTTATAATTTTGTTAATTTTAACCTATATATTATGAAAAATTATGTCTAAAAAATTTGAGCAAATAAGTATTAAACAAGGTTTTATGAAACATAATGGTGGTGTTTTGTTTAGAACTATATCTGATTTAGAATATGAATTTAAATCGATAATTAATGAAAACCATCTAAATGCTGCTGGCATAACACATGGTGGTTATTTATCGGCTCTGATAGATGCGGGAGCAGGGACGGCAGCTCACAGGGCAGCTGGGGGAGCACCGTGCGTAACGATTTCATTAGATTTAAAATTTATTGGAGTCTCAAAAGTAGGAGATGAAATAATTGGTTTTACTAAAATCCTAAAAAAAACAAATACTCTAGTCTTTTTATTTTGTGAATTGAAATGTAATGGTAAAATTATTACTTCAGCTTCTGGTGTGTGGAAAATATTAAAGATAAAACCTTAGTTACAATTAAATCTTAACTCAACAGCATAAATAAAAAAACTAAAATTCCTTAACCGAATATTTCAATTACTAAAACTATAATTGCAAAAAATATTATTTTATTGAGTTTTAGTATCTATTCTTTTCTTTTAGCGTTTAAATATCCAAATATAATTAATAATAAAATTGATAATGGATAAACAATCCTCTTGTTTGGTCTATCTAAATTTTCTATTTTAAATTCACTTATATAATCACCAATTTCAAATCCACTTTTTTTAGCCTTACTGTTCCATTTTAATGTATCAACAACAATTCTATCTTTTTCCTTAATTAAATTAATACCATATTGATCTAAGTTAAATTCAATCTCAAAAGTATTTTTTTCAATTACAAACAGTTTGTATCTTTCACCGTATTCACTTGGTCTTGTAATTTTAAATCTCACTTCTTTATTTGGTTCTAGTTTTAAAAGCTGAATTTGATTTATATCTTTATAGTCGTATTTTGGATAAAATTTATTAAGAACAAATTCTGGTGATAATAAAGATATCGAAATAAATAAAAAAACTATTATTTCATACCATCTCAATTTATTAATAAACCATCCTTGAGTTGCTGAAGTAAAGACCAATATACCTGCTAAAGAAGTAATGATTACAGTTAATGCATGCCAAATATTTTCAATTCCTATCAACAATAATTCATGATTAAATAGAAATACAATTGGAAGAATACCAGTTCTTAAACTGTACCAGAAGGCCTGTAGACCTGTTTTAAGAGGGTCTCCTCCTGAAATGGCTGCTGCAGCATAAGATGCAAGTCCTACTGGTGGAGTTACATCTGCCATCAAACCAAAATAAAAAACAAATAAGTGAACTGCTATCAGTGGAAATATAAATCCAGAGGCATTTCCAACATCTACTAAAACTGTTGCCATTAAAGAAGCTACAACAACATAGTTTGCAGTTGTTGGAAGTCCCATGCCAAGCAATAAACATAGAATTATTGTTAAAAATAATAAAATCATAACATTATCTTTTGCTATAAACTCTATAACTATAATTAAATTTGTACTTAAACCTGTAGAGCCGACTGCACCAACAATTATTCCAGCTGTTGCTATTGCTATTCCAACACCAACCATATTTAACGCCCCTTTTTCAAAGCCAACTATAGTTTGGTTAAACCAAGTTTTGAGAGCTTCCTTAAAGTCAGAATTTTTAATTATTATATAAATTAAGTTCACAATGATTAATGCAATCGTTGCGTAAAATATAGAATATGAAGCAGTAAATCTTAAATAAACAAGCATGTATATCAAAACAAAAATAGGTATTAAAAAGTGTAAGCCTGATAAAAATGTTTTCTTTAAATTTGGGACATCTGCATCATCCATGCCCTTTAAATTTAATTTTAAAGCTTCAAGATGAGAAATATAAAACAGTGCAACATAAGAAATGATTGCTGGTAAAAACGCATGCTTAACAATCTCAAAATAAGTAACTCCAATAAAACTTGCCATTACAAAGGCTGCGGCTCCCATTACGGGAGGCATTAATTGACCATTTACTGATGATGATACTTCTATGGCTCCAGCTTTTTCTTTAGAAAAACCAGTTTTTTTCATAATTGGAATTGTAAAAGTTCCTGTAGTAACTGTATTTGCAATTGAAGATCCTGATATTAAACCAGTCATTCCAGATCCTAAAATTGCTGCCTTTGCAGGCCCTCCTCTCATTTTTCCAACCATAGCAAAAGCTAGGTCTAAAAAGTATTTTCCACCACCTGCAGTTTCAAGCAGTGCTCCAAATAAAACAAATAAAAAAATAAAATCTACCGAAACACCTATTGGAATTCCAAATATAGCTTCTTGATCAAGCCATTGAAATCCAACTAATCTATTTAGCGATAGCCCACCATGAGAAATTATTTCTGGTGCGTACCTACCAAAATATGAAAAAAGTAAAAAGCAAATAGCAATAATAACTAAAGGCAAACCAATTGCCCTTCTAGTTGCTTCAAGTAATATTAAAATTCCAAAACTTCCAATAATCAATTCAATTGGTAGATTAAAGCTTTCCCCAAATGTAATACTTAAAAGAATTCCACCTCTATCAACAAGCTGATCATAAAAAAAATAAATATACAGACAACAAAAAGCAGCAATAAGACTAATTAAAATATCAAATATAGAAATTTTTTTTCTTTTAGAAATTGGATAAATTAAAAAGGCTAAAGTTAAAGCAAAGCCTAAATGAATAGCTCTAGCGGGAAGACCTTTGAACATTCCAAAATTAAACATAAAGGGAAATGGAGAAGCATACCAAAGTTGAAATAAAGACCAAATGATAGCAATAATTGCAACAACTTTTAAATGTAATCCTGTTAGATTTTTAGTAGGTGATAAGTCTTCATTTATCTTTCTTTCTACTTGTTCACTAATACTTTGATTCATTTTAAAAAAGATACCTCATAACAAAAAAAAGGCCCGATAAAAATATCAGGCCTTTTAATTTAATTATATATTTGGATTACATTAATCCAGCTTCTTTATAATATTTAATTGCACCTGGGTGTAATGGAGCAGATAAACCATCTTTAATCATGTTTTTCTTTTCCAAAAATCCAAAAGCAGGATGTTGTTTTTTGAAATCATCAAAATTTTCCATCACAGCTTTAACAACTAAATAAACAAGTTCTTCAGAAACATCAGCACTTGTTACTACGGTAGCTTTAACACCAAAAGTAGTAGCATCTTTTTTTTGTCCTGTGTAAGTTCCTTTTGGTATTACTGCTTGAGCATAATAATCTGCACCACTAATTAGTCCTTGAACTTCAGAACCTGTTAGATTAATTGGTGAAGCTTTAGCTGCACAAGTTGCCGCTTGTTCCATTGCTCCGTTAGGAAATCCTACAGAATAACCAAAAGCATCAATTTTACCATCACATAAAGCTTTTACTTGCTCAGATGAAGTTAATTCAGTAGTTGATTTAAAGAAACTATTATCAACTCCCATTGCTTTCATAAGTTCTTCCATAGTTCCTCTTTGGCCAGAACCAGGGTTACCAATGTTTACAATTTTTCCCTTTAAGTCAGAAAAGTTTTTAACTTTAGCTTTTTTTCTAGCCCAAATTTGGAAAGGTTCATTGTGTACTGAAAATACAGCTCTTAAGTCACTGTATTGTTTACCTTCCCATTTGCTTGAACCATTAACAGCATGAAATTGCCAGTCCGATTGAGCTACACCAAATTGAAACTCTCCAGCTGCTATTTGGCCAATATTGTAGTTTGACCCACCAGTTGATGGAGCAGTACATCTATAAGCTTTAGCTGTACCTTTTTTTCTTCCGTGTTCAGCACTAATTGCTGATTTATGTAACATTTTACAAATTGCGTTACCAGTTTGGAAATATACTCCTGTTGGTCCACCTGTTCCTATCGTGAAGAACTCTGCAGATTTTGCGATACCCGTAAAAGATAAAGATGCAACAAAAATTAGCAAAGCACTCGATAAAGATGTTATTATTTTTTTCATATTATTCTCCTCTACTCATTATTTTTATTTTTTAATTTTAACAGTAAACAAAGGGGTATGTATAGAAGGTATTTTATATTGATTCAGACCATTTTTTTAGCTTATCCACGCCTTCAACAATTTTTGGTGCAAATTTTAAAATTAAATGATTATTAATTTCTTTTAAATTTTTAGTTTCATTCATAAATTTCTTACCATTAAAATCAGTAAAACTTAATCTTGCTAACATTCTTTTTTTATCAAATCCAAAATCTTTTCCTGGTAATAATGCTACTCTAGTTTTTTTCAAAAGATCATCACACATTTCCTCTGAATTAGAAAAACTTTTATTTAAAAATTCTGGCATCAAATAAAATCCACCTTGTGGCTTATTGACTAATATCTTATTTGATTTTAAATTTTCATATACATAATTTCCAACCGCTTTAAGAATCTTTTTAGAATCATTAATGTACTCACTATGATCCTCAGAATAAGCTTTTATCGCAGCATACTGAATGGGAGCACTAACAGACGAAAAAGTTTCACTAGCTAATACATTAATTGTGTCTCTTAAATAATTTAAAGATTCTGGAATTATAAAATAACCTAATCTCCAACCACCTGCAGCACACCACTTACTAAGACCTGTACTTATAATAGTTTTTTCAGGACAAAAACTAGAAATAGATTTAAAACCATCCTCAAAACTTAATTCAGAATAAATTTCATCTGATAAAATAATTAAACTATATTTTTTAGCAATTTCACTAATTTCTTTTAAATTTTCACAAATTTGTCCTGAAGGATTATTTGGAGAATTTAAAAATAATAAATAGTTTTTACTTTTATCTTTTAAAATAATTTTTTCAATTTCTTTACCTGTTGGAAACCAATTATTTTCTCTTGCTGTTTCTATTGTTTGAATTTTATTTCTTCCAAGAATTGCTTGGGGAGCATAAGAGACCCAACTAGGAATAGGCAATATTATATCACCATCAAAAAGAACATGTAATAAAAACATTAACTCTTTTGAGCCAGGGCCAATAATTACGTTTCCAGAATTATAATTATAATCTTTTTTAACTGAAGTGTATTTTGCAACAACTTCTCTAAGATCTTTAAGACCCTGCATTGGCAAATAATTATTTTGAAAAGCATTATTTTTTAACTCATTAATTACATCTAGCGGCACTTGAAAAGGCGATTGACCAAAACCAAATTTAAAAATCTTTTCACCTTTATTTTCCAGCTCTCTAGAAGTTTCATTAATTTTTAAAGTAGAAGATGGCTCTAAATCTTTAACTATATTTTTAAGCATTATTTTTTTACTTATAATCTGTTTAAATAATTGTTTTAGAATTATTTTTTTTTATGTTACTCTAAAATAAATATAAACACTAAAATGAGAACTTTTCTTTTACGATTCGGTCATGTTTTAGACTATATTTGTTCTTTGTGATTAACAATATGTAGTAGGACAATAATTTAAGACACTAAACATTGAAATGAAGAAAAGTAAAATCACTGCCATTCTAGGACCAACAAATACTGGAAAAACTTTTCAAGCTATAGAAACTATGCTTGGATTTGAAAGTGGTATGATGGGTTTTCCCTTACGACTTTTAGCTAGAGAAGTTTATGATAAAGTTATTAAAAAAATTGACCCTAATAAAGTTGCGTTAATTACTGGTGAAGAAAAAATAATTCCATCTAATGCTAAATATTATTTATGCACCGTAGAGTCTATGCCTATTGATAAGAATTTAGAGTTTGTTGCTATTGATGAAATACAAATGTGTGCTGATTATGAGAGAGGTCATATCTTTACAGATCGTCTTTTAAATCTTCGTGGAGAAAAGTTAACAATGTTTTTAGGTTCAAATACAATTAAAAATATAATTTATAATTTAGAAGAAGATACAGAGTTTATCAGTAAAGAACGTTTGTCAAAACTATCATATATAGGTCATAAAAAAATTTCTAGAATAGATAGAAAAAGTGCAATTATAGCTTTTTCAACTGAAGAAGTTTATGCAATAGCCGAATTAATTAGAAGACAGAAAGGTGGTGCCGCTATTGTTATGGGGTCACTGAGTCCAAAAACTAGAAATGCCCAGGTTGAATTATATCAATCAGGTGATGTAGATTTTTTAGTAGCTACAGATGCTATCGGTATGGGGTTAAATATGGATTTAGAAAATGTTTATTTTTCTAACTTAAAAAAGTTTGATGGGAAAAAATTAAGAAGATTAAATATATCTGAAATAGGTCAAATAGCAGGAAGAGCTGGAAGATATTTAAATGATGGAAATTTTGGAATCACAGGAGATTGTATAGACATTAAGGCAGATGAAGTAGAATTATTAGAAAATCATAAATTTGATGAAATTAGAACATTATTTTGGAGAAATACTAATCTTAATTTTAATAATGCTTCAAGTCTTATAAAATCATTAAATGAAAAACCTCAAAAAAATTGGTTAAAAAGAATAAATGAATGTGAGGATGAAAAAATTTTAAAATTCTTTATAAAAGATTTGGCTCATCATAAAATATCAAACAATAAAAAAGAATTAAGTTTACTTTGGGAGTGCTGTCAAATTCCTGATTTTGTAAAAAAAACATATGGAAACCATTTAGAAGTAATAAGTAAAGTTTTTAGTTTTCTTAACAAAAAAAATAGCAAAATTACCAATAGCTACATGAAACATCAGCTATCATTATTGGATAATTTAGATGGTAGCGTAGATACTTTATCTAATAGGATAGCGAATGTAAGAACTTGGTCTTACATATCTAACAAAGTAAATTGGGTTGAAAACCAAGATTATTGGGTTGAAAGAACAAAAAGATTAGAGGATAAATTGTCTGATAGATTACATGAAGAACTTACAAAAACTTTTATTGATAAAAGAGCAAGTAAGCTTGCAAGAGGACTTGTACAAGATATGACATTTGATACAAAAATAATTGATGGTGAAAAGGTTATGATCGATAACCTGTTTATTGGAAAATTAAAAGGTTTAAAATTAGAATTAGATTTAAAAGACGGAACATTAGATACAGATATAAAATCATTAAAAAAAGCAGCTAGGCAAAATATTGGCCCTGAATTAAATAAAAGAATAAATCAAATTATAGACACAGGACTGATTAAAATTGAAAATGATTTTCAAATTTATTGGGGCAATTTTCCAATCGCTAAATTATTACCTAGCAAAGATTACCTTAAACCAGAATTAAGTTTGATAATTGATGATATAGTTGAAATATCTTCACAAAAAAAATTAAATAATTATCTTCAAAAATGGATAGATGAAAAAATTAACTTCATTTTAAAAAATTTAATAGATCTTAAAAATTTAAAAGAAAAAAATTCCTCAATAAGAGCTTTAGCTTATCAATTATATGAAAATAATGGTGTAATAAAAAGAGAGAAAGTTTCAGAATATTTAAAAAAATTAGGACAGGATGAAAGAAAAATTTTAAGAAATATGGGTGTTAAATTTGGAAGATATCATGTCTTTCTTTATAAATTATTAAAACCTGAGTCAGTTTCATTACGAATTTTACTTTGGAAAAATTACCATCAAAAATTTCTTAATCTTACACCACCAACCTTTGGACTAAATTTTTTAGAAAATAAAAAATCTATGAATACTAATTTTATGCTCTTATGTGGATTTGAAAAATTTGATAAATATTTTGTTAGAATAGATATTTTAGAAAGATTATTTGTAAAAATAATCAATTCTAATCTCGATAATAAAGGTGAGATAAAGCTTATACCTGAAATGTTAAATTTACTTGGTTGCAGCAAAGATAATTTTTTAAAATTAATTAGGGAAATGAACTACAAAACCTATACAAAAAACAATGAGATTTTTTTCAAATATTCTCCATTAAAAATTAAATCTATAAATAATAAAAAAAATGATGTATTAAATAGCACCCCATTTGAAGTATTAAAAAATATTCACTTTAAATAAAAATGTTAAAATTTATAAAAAACCTAATAAAATGATAGACAACGAATTACTTTCTAAAACTGCCTCGCTATTAATACATGCAGCAAAAATGGATCAAAAATATACTGAAAAAGAAAAAATAATAATTAAAAAAACATTAATTGAATTAGGTATAAATGAAAATAATTTAGACAATTTAATTTTAGAAGCAGAAAAAAATGAAGAAGAGTCAAGTCAAATTTTAGATTATACCAAAGCAATTAAATCTACTGATGATAGTTTTAAAATTACCCTTATAGAATCTCTATGGAAAATTATTTATTCTGATAAAAATTCTGATATGTATGAAGCAAATTTAATGAGAAGATTAACTGGTTTATTATATCTTGACAAAAAATTAGTAGGAGATATTAAACTTCGAATAAAAAATAATTTAAAGTAAATGACTTATATCGTTAATGAAAATTGTATTAAATGTAAATTAATGGATTGTGTTGATGTTTGTCCGGTCGATTGTTTTTACGAAGGTCAAAATATGCTTGTAATTAAACCTGATGAGTGTATAGATTGTGGCGTTTGTGAACCCGAATGTCCGATCGACGCTATAGTTCCTGACACAACTAGTGGAAATGAAAAATGGCTAGAAATAAATACAAAATATTCAGAGATTTGGCCAAACATAAATGCAAAAAAAGATCCTCCTATAGATCATGAAAAATATAAAAATGAAGAAAATAAATTTGAAAAATATTTTAAGGAAAACCTTTAGTAACAAAGCTAAAAAAGGCAAAAAAACTAAAAAGGTAAAAACTATTAAGGCTAAAAAAAAAATAGTTAAAAATTTAAATAAAAAAATAAAAAAAATTCCAAAAAAAATTATTAAAGTAAAAAAAGAAATTAAAACTAATTTTAATGATAATAAAAAAAATAATAATTTAAGAATTTCTAAAAGTAATGAACAAAAACCTGAAATTAAAAAAATAAAAAAACAAGATAGTGAAAAAAAAGAATATAAACCAAAAGACTACATCGTTTATCCTAAACATGGAATTGGTCAAATTTTATCTATTAGTTTAAAAAATATTGGTGGTATTGAGGTACAATGTTATGATATTAAATTTGAGAAAGACAAGGCGATTGGATTGCTTCCTATTAACAAACAATCTCATCTTAGACATCTTGCCACAATAAATCAGGTAAATAAATGTATTTCAATATTAAAAAGTAAACCAAGAATTAAAAGGTCAATGTGGAGTAGAAGGGCGCAAGAGTATGAACAAAAAATTACCTCAGGAAAAATTTATGATTTAGCTGAAGTAGTTAGAGACTTAAATAAAGGCGATGATTTAATGGTTGATCAATCTTACAGTGAAAGGCAGCTTTTTGAAAAAGCTTATGAAAGAATTTTATCTGAATTTCAAGTTATAATGAACCTTTCACTTGAAGATACTCAAAAAAAACTTGATAAAGCATTAAAAAGAAATTTAGAAACTCAACAAATACCTATAAAAGTTGAAAAGAAATCACAAGAAACTGTTGAAGAAGTTGTAGAATAAAAAAACGCCTCTCGAAATTTTAATTAAGAGAAGCGTTTTTTAAAAAAATTAAAGAATTAACTATCTTCTTCTTCTTTTTTTAGCTTTTTTAGCTTTTTTCTTCTTAGCTGCTTTTTTTCTTCTTTTAGCCATCTTTAGCTCCCTGTTAAGTTACGAATCAAAATGATTCGTTATTAACTTATTTTTATTTTTTTATACAAGTGATGTCAAATATTTAATTAACAATAAATTTTACAAAAATTTTTTTAAAATTAATTTTAAAGTTTAAATTTTGAAAAAGTTAAAAAAACAAGAGTTTACGCGAATAATAATGCATTTTATAAAATGAAAATTAATATAATTTTTCAAATTCATTTTTATATTTTTGAATTATTTTATATCTTTTTAATTTTAAAGTAGGGGTTAACATTCCATTTTCAATTGAAAATTGCTCTTTAATTACAAAATATTTTTTTATTTTTTCTATTTTAGGTAAATTTTTATTTATTTTTTCAATTTCTTCTTGAATTTTAAATTCTTTTAAATTTATTTGTTCTTTAGATAGAACTATTAATGCAACTAAATAAGGTTTGTTGTCACCATAGACTAACACTTGTTCAATAAAATTTAATTTTATCAAATCATTTTCAATTTTAACTGGTGAAATATTATCTCCACCTGGTGTAATAATAATATCTTTTTTTCTATCAGTTATTTTTAAAAAATTATTATCAAATTCACCAATGTCGCCTGTATGTAGCCATCCGTCTTTTAACACTTTTTGTGTTTCTTCAATATTGTTCCAATAACCTAACATTACATTTTCACCTTTAATAAGAATTTCACCATCATTAGCAATTTTTACACTATTACCCTTAAATGGTGGGCCTACTGTTTCAACCCTTATATCATTTATTGGGTTACAACTAACAACTGGAGACGTTTCTGTTAGGCCATAACCTTGGAGAGTGGGCAGTCCTATGGCATTTAAAAATGAGCCGACCTCTTTATCTAAAGCTCCACCACCAGAGACAAATGCTTTTAAATTTCCCCCAAATTGATTCTTAATTTTTTTTCTTACTAATTTTTCACAAAGAAAATTTAATAAAATTTCAATAATAGAAAGTTTATTTTTAAACAGTTTTTTTTTCCCAAGATTAACCGTTTGATTTACTAAAAATTTTTTTATTCCCTTAGCTTTATTAAAAGTAGTATTAATTTTTTGATATAAATTTTGATAAAATCTTGGTACAGCAGTCATAATTTCTGGACTGCAATCATTCATATTTTTTATTAGCTTTTCTATGCTTTCTGCATAAAACACTTTTGCAGCTACAGCTATCTGTACAAACTGAACAGTATGTTCGTATGAATGAGATAGTGGTAACCAAGTTAAAAATTTCGGTTGATTTGAAATTATTAATTTTAATAAATCACATGAACCCTCACAATTATTAAGTATCCCTCCATGACTCAACATCACTCCCTTGGGATTTCCTTGTGTACCTGATGTATAAATTATACAAGCAATATCTCTCCTATAAATCTCTAAATTATAAAAATTTTTAACCTCATTATCCTCATTATTAAAAACTTCATTTATATCTAAAATAAATTGATCATTAATATTATTAATAGGATCAAAAATAATAATCTTTTTAATAAAGTTTTTTCTAGGAATTATATTTTTAATTTTTTCATATTGAATTTTATTTGAGACAAATATTATAGATGGTGAACAGTCATCAATTATATATTCATAATCTCTCTCTACATAAGTTGTATACGCAGGAACCGTTATACCTTTTGATAACATAATAGATAGGTCTGCTATCATCCACTCAGGTCTATTTTCAGAAATTAATAAACATCTATCACCCTTATTTATATATTTTGAAATTTCTTTAGATGTTCTAATAATATTTAAATAAGTGTCTTCCCAAGAATATTTTTTTACAGGATCTTTTAAAAATTCTAAAAAAATACTATCCTTATTTTGTTTTTTATACTGTTGATAGAATAATTCTAATAAATTGTTTATTTTATTTATTTCCATAAATATTTGGTGGGCGAAGAGAGAATCGAACTCTCACTTCTTGCGAAACACGATTTTGAGTCGTGCGCGTCTACCAGTTCCGCCATTCGCCCTTTAATTTTCATAAATTATTAATATAATATTGAATAGTATAAGAACTTAAATTGTATTAAAACCAAAAAATGTTTAACAAACTATATGAAAAATCTTTAAGACTTGCCGCACACAAAAGGTCAAAGTTTTTTTTAGCTATAGTAGCATTTACTGAAAGCTCTTTTTTTCCAATACCACCTGACATTATGGTTATACCAATGGTCATAGCAAAAAAAATTGATTATATAAAAATATTTTTAATAGCTACAATTTTTTCTACACTTGGTGGATTATTAGGGTATTTTATTGGATCAACTTTTATAGATTTGGCTATGATGGTAGTTCAAATTTATGGCTATGAAGAAAAAATGATAATTTTAAAAAATAACTTAATTGCTGGAGAAGGATTTTACATATTTTTAGGAGCATTATTTCTTGCAGGTTTTACACCCTTACCATTTAAAATTTTTACAATAACAAGTGGTATAGTTAGTCTTAATATTTTTATATTTTTTTTTATTTGTTTATTATCTCGTGGAATAAGATTTTTTGTTGTGGCTTACCTGTCATATAAATTTGGAAGTATCTTTAATAATTATATAAAAAAAAGTGGTACAATATGGTTTGCTATTGCTGGCCTTATAATTGTTGCTATTGCCGGAACTATATATTTTATTGTCAAATAAAATGCCTAAAATAAATAATAAAACTTTATTTAATATTATTTTTTTGTTTAGCTTTTTTGCTTTAATTGCTGCATATTTTATTCAATATGTTTTAGGACATCAGCCATGCAATTTATGTTTAATGGAAAGGATTCCTTATATTTTAACAATAATAGTAATTACCTTAAGTTTTTTATTTAAAAAACATGAAAAAACCTATTTAGCTTTGCTGGCTCTAATATTTATTTCAGCAACATTAATATCATTTTATCACTTTGGAATTGAACAAGGTTTTATTAAAGAATCTTTTGTTTGTGACCTAAATTCACAAAGCATTAATTTATCATCAGAAGATCTTTTAAAAGAGTTAAAAAAAAGAACTATAAGCTGTAAAGATGTTACTTTTAAAATTTTGGGACTTTCGCTTGCTACAATAAATGCCATTATTTCACTAATATTAAGTATTATAATTACAAAAATTTTTTTAAATTATGAAAAAAACAAATAAAACTAAAGTTGAAGAGTTTATAAGGGTTGATCACGCTGGTGAACGTGGTGCTATAAAAATATATGAAGGCCAATTACTTGCATTAAATACTTTAGTTAAAAATGATAAATTAAAAAAAATAATTGAAGAAATGAAGGTTCATGAAAAAGAACACTTTGAATATTTTGAAAATGAAATAAAAAAAAGAAATATTAAACCTACAAAGCTATTACCTTTATGGGATTTACTTGGTATTGGTCTTGGTTTTGGATCAACAATATTGGGTAAAAAGGCTGCTATGCTTTGTACTGCTTCAGTTGAAGAAGTTATTCAAGAACATTACGCAAATCAAATTGAACAATTAGAGTTTGATGAAAAAAAATTGAAAGAAAAAATTATTAAATTTAGAGATGATGAACTACATCATAAAGATGTTGCATATGATGAAGGTGCCACAAAAAAAGGTATTTATAAAATTTTAGATAAAATTATTAAAAATGGATCAAAAATTGCTATCAATATATCTGAAAAAATTTAACTAAGCTTCAAGTTCAACATCCCAATATAAATAATCCATCCAGCTTTTATGAAGAAAATTTGGTGGAAAATTTTTTCCATTTTTATGCAAGTCTTCTGTTGAGGGTTGATATGGCTTCTGATTTAATGTCATTCCTGAACTGATAATTAATCGTCCACCTTTTTTTACATTACAACTAGAGCAAGCTGTTACTACGTTATTCCAATTAGTCTTTCCTCCTAATGATCTTGGTAACAAATGATCAAAAGTGAGTTCATTTTTGTCACCACAGTATTGACATGAAAATTTATCTCTTAAAAAAACATTAAATCTTGTAAAATTTGGATTTGATTGAGGATTAATAAAACTTTTTAATGCAATAACACTTGGAAGTTTCATGCTGAAAGAAGGACTTCTTACTATACGATCATAGTTGCTAACAATTGTAACTCTATCAAGAAATACAGATTTTACTGAATCTTGCCAGCTCCATAATGATAATGGATAATAGCTCAAGGGTCTATAATCAGCATTTAAAACTAGAGCAGGGCATTTATCTAAAAATAAATTTTGTTCAGAAAAGTTCATAGTTAAAATAAGACTAACTTAATTAAATTATTTAATCAATAACAAGGAGAAAATTCTTAATTATTTGTTAAATTTTAAAATTATTTTTTATATAATTTAATGCTATACTTAACGCTTCAACAGGAATATTGTGTTCACAATTTTTTATCATACTAGTTTGAACCTCAATATTATTCCTAATCAAAAAATCCTTTGCTTCTAATAGACTTGTTGGTGGAACAATTGTATCTAATTCTCCGTGTATCAATAACATTTTAGTATTTGAGGTTTTTCTTCTAAACAAGTCTTCTTTATTTAGAATTTTTCCTGAAAAACCTACCACACAATTATAATTTTCATTATTTATTAATCCTAAATTTATAGACATCATACACCCCTGGCTAAAACCCAATAAGCAAATCTGAGAATTTTTTAGATCATATTCACTTTTAACTTCACTTATAAATTTATTAAGTTTTTTTTCTGATTTTTTAGATTGTTCTAAAATATATTCAGAATCTTCTTTAGTTAAATCAAACCATTGAAAACCTTTTGAATTTAATGAGCATATTTCAGGACCATTCGGACACAAAAAAATAGTATTAGGCAAAAATCTTTTCCAATTTAATGCTAACATACTTATATCTTTTCCATCTCCACCATAACCATGAAGTAAAATTATTGCATTATTAATCGGAAGATCCTTTTCTGGTTTTATAATTGTTGTATGAAGGCTAAATGTCATAAATAAAATTAATTAAAATTTTGTAACCATTTAATAAACTTTTCTTCGCTAAAATCGATATACCCAATAACGCGTGCAAATTCTTTTCCTTCTTTATTTAAAAAAATAGTTGTTGGAATACCTCTTAATGAAAATTTTTTAACTAAATCAGTTGAAGAATCATAATAAATATCTAAATTTTTAATATTTAATTTTGAAAAAAAGTTTTTTGATTTTATTATATCTTCTTGGCCAACATTTATTGGGAAAATTTTTAAATTATTTAATCTTTTGTCTAACTGTAATACATCTAGCGAAGGCATCTCTTCTAAGCATGGTGCACACCAAGTTGCCCAGAAATTTAAGATTAATAATTTATTTTTATAATTGTCTAAAATAATATCTTTATTATCTATATTTTTAAAAATTACATTTTTATAACTTTTAAGATCTTCATTTATAACAATATTTTTAATATCTGGCTGTTCTATTGAGTAGCTTGAGCTAATTGTTATTAAATAAATAAATATTGTTAAAAATTTCATACTAAATGAGTATAGTTAAATATCATGACCAAAAATAAAAACAATAAAGCAATATGGGGCTCAAGAATTAAAAAAGAAGCTTCATTGTTATTTCAAAAAGTTGGTAATTCAATAGATATTGATAAAAAACTTTATAAAGAAGATATTGCTGGTTCAATTGTCCATGTTGAGATGTTATTTAAACAAAAAATAATATCTTTTAAAATAAAAAATAAAATTATTTATGGATTAAATAAAATTCAAAAAGAAATTTCAAAAAATAAATTTATATATAATAAAAAATATGAAGATATTCACATGAATATTGAAAAAAGATTGTTTGAAATTATTGGAGATGAAGCGGGCTATATTCACATTGCAAGATCTAGAAATGACCAAGTAATAACTGACTTTAAAATCTGGGTAAGATCAGCAACAAATAGTATTAATAAAAATTTAAACAATATAATTACAACTATCTTAAAAGTTTCTGAAAAAAACATATATACAATTATGCCTGGATTCACTCATTTAAAAAATGCACAAGCTGTCTCCTTTGCACACTATCTAATGGCATATGTTGAAATGTTTAATAGAGATAAACAAAGATTTACAAATAATTTAAAAAGTTTGTCTGAAAATCCACTTGGTGTTGCAGCTTTAACTGGAACGTCTTTTAATATTGATAGAAATTTTACAACAAAAAAATTAGGGTTTAAAAAACCAACAAATAATTCCATTGATACAGTTGCTGATAGAGATTTTGTTTTAGATTTTTTGTATAGTGTTTCTGTATGTTCTGTACATATATCTAGAATAGCTGAAGAACTTATAATATGGAACTCGGATGGATTTAATTTAATTAATCTTTCCGATAAAGTAGTTACAGGCTCCTCTATAATGCCACAAAAAAAAAATCCTGACTTGCTAGAATACCTAAGGGGAAAATCTGGCGTAACTTTTGGAAATTTATTTTCAATGCTTACAATACTAAAAGGTTTGCCACTTTCTTATTTTAAAGATCTTCAGGATGATAAAGAAATAGTTTTTAAATCAAATGAAATATTAAATAATTGTATATTAATTCTTAATGAGGTTTTAAAAAATTTTAGTCCAAATAAACAAAAAATGTTAGAACTTGCAAATTTAGGATACATTACTGCTTCTGATCTTGCTGATTATCTTGTAAAAAATCATAACATGTCTTTTAGAAAAGCATATCAAACTACTACTTTAATAGTTAATTATGCCGAAAAAAAGAAAAAAAAATTAAATCAACTGAGCATTAATGAATTAAATAAAATAGAACCAAAACTGACCAAAGATGTATTAAAGATTTTTGACTTAAAATACTCAATTAACTCTAAAAAATCATTCGGTGGAACATCTTTTGATAACATCAAAAAGATGATAACTAAATATAAAAGAATTTAAAATGATAAAAAAAACAATATTAATATTTTTGTGTTTAATCTTTTTATTCTCTTGTGGAAAAAAAGATGATCCAGAATATAAAGCAAAAAAAAATATCATTATAATAAAAGTGTAATGAAATATATCGATAAAAGTTTTTCAATAGAAAAGGTTAAAGTTGAAAATCTAGCAAAAAAATTTCCCACACCTATTTATTGCTATTCTTATAAAAGACTAAAAGCAAACATAGTCACTTTTAAAAAAAATTTTAGATCTTTTAATCCATTGGTTTGTTTTGCTGTAAAATCAAATACAAATTTAAACTTATTAAGAGAAATAAAAAAACTTGGATGTGGTGCTGATGTTGTATCAATAGGTGAGCTTATGAAGGCCCTAAAAGCAGGTATTAACTCAAAAAAAATTGTTTTCTCTGGAGTAGGAAAAACTTCTAAAGAAATAAATTATGCAATAGAAAATAAAATATTACTAATAAATGCAGAATCTAAAAGTGAAATCATAGAGATAGAAAAAATAGCTAAATCAAAAAAAAAAATTGTGGATATTGGCATTAGATTAAATCCAAATACTGATGCTAAAACATTAAGTCAGATTTCTACTGGAAAAAAAGAAAATAAATTTGGGGTTAGTGAAAAAGTTTTTTTAGAATTAACAAATTATGTGAAAAATTCAAAATATATTAATCTTAAATGTCTAAGCGTTCACATTGGAAGTCAAATTCTTAATCATCAACCTTATGAAAAAATGTTAAAAGTTGTTGACAGAATTATAAAAAAATCAACTCATAAATTTAAATTTATAGATTTAGGTGGTGGCATGGGAATACCTTATGAAAATAAGGTAAAAAAATTAAATTACAAAAAATATAATAGTGCAATTAATAAATTTTTAAAAATTCATAAATCTAAAATTATATTTGAACCTGGTCGATCTATTATAGGAGATGTTGGAATATTAATTTCAAAAATAACTTATATTAAAGAAATAAAAAGTAAAAATTTTATAATCTTGGACGCTGCTATGAATGATTTAATAAGACCTGCTCTATATGGAGCTAAACATAGAATCATTCCAGTAATTAAAAAAATTAAAAAATCTAAAAAAACCTATGAATTTGTTGGTCCAATTTGTGAAAGTACAGATAAATTTTTAACTTTAAAAAATTTTCAAAAACTAAATGAAAAAGATTTAGTTATTATTTGTGATGTAGGTGCTTATGGTATGTCATTAAGTTCAAATTATAATGTAAGACCAAAACCATTAGAAATATTAATAAAAGGATCTAAAATCAATGTTATTAGAAAAAGACAAAAACTTATAGATTTAATTTAGCTTTTGATTCAAAATGATAAGAAATTTTTTATTTTTAATTTTCTTTTTTTTAGGAATTACATTAATTTCAATTATTTTTATACCTTCCTTTTTTCTTCCTCAAAAATTTGTAATATTTGGTGGAAAAATTATGGGGCACTGGTCTGCTTTTTGTTTAAAAATTTTTCTTTCTACAAAAATAGTCATTAAGGGAAAAGAAAATATAATTATAAATGATAAATTTTTTATAGCTTGCTCTCATCAATCAATGTTTGAAACTTTTTTTTTACAAACAATTTTTAATTCACCAATATTTATTTTAAAAAAAGAATTGCTTAAAATTCCTATATTTGGTTGGTATTTAAAAAAAATTGGTTCAATATCAATTATCCGAAATAAAACTACTAAAGATAACATTAGTTTTTTTAATCAAATATTTAATTTGGTTAATACATCAGGTAGACCCCTATTAATTTTTCCTCAAGGAACTAGACTGAATCCTAACGATAGAACTCCATTTAAAAAAGGAGTAAGTAGAATATATGATGAATTAAAAATTAAGTGCCAACCTGTTGCAATTAATTCAGGTTATATTTGGCCTAAAAAAGGTTCTTTAAAATCAAATTTAAATTTGAGTATTTCGATCTTAAAACCTATTGACCCTGGTTTAAACAAAGAAAATTTTTTAAAAATATTAGAAGATAATATATATACTGAGTTAGATAGTTTAGGTTAGCCTTTCATTGGCATTATCACAAATATACTATCAAAATCATCTGGGTCTTTTATTAATACTGGTGAACCAGTGTCATTAAAAAAAAATTCGATTTTATTACCTTCAAGTTGTGAAGCAACATCAATTAAATATCTCGAATTAAAACTAATATCTAATTCATGATTAAATTTAACATTTAAGCTTTCCTTACCATCCCCACCACTTGCATTATTTACAGATAAATTAAGCACATCTTTTTTTAAATTAAATTTTACTCCATCTTTTTTATCAAGAGAAACAGATGCTACTGTATCAACAGAATGTAAAAAAGTTTTACGATCAATTTCTAATTTTTTTTCATTATTTTTTGGAATAACCTGAATATAATTTGGAAATTTACCATCAATTAATTTTGAAATTAAAATACTATCTTTTATTTCAAATTTTATTTTAGACTTAGCATTAAAAATTTTTACATCTCCCTCAAAATCTTCCAATAAAGCACATAACTGAAAAATAGTTTTTTTTGGTAAAATAATTGGTTCAAATTCAATTTTTTCTTTTAGCCTTAATTTTGATATTGACATTCTATGACTATCAGTTGCTGCCGCTGTAAGAAAAGTTTTTTCTTCATTTTGAGTTTGATGTATGAATATTCCACTTAAATAATGTCTTGTTTCATCATTTGACACGGAAAACTTACATTTATTTAACAACTTTAACAAAGCCTTAGAATGAATTGAAAATTGATTTTGATTAAAATTTTCATCACTTATAGGAAATTCTGATGTATTTATGCAATTGAGATTAAAAATGGATTTTTCTGACTCTATTTGTAATTTACTTTCACTGTCTTGAGAAAAATTAATTTTTTTTCCAGATGATAATTTTCTTACAATATCATACATTATAGATGCAGTGGTCGTAGTTTTTCCTTCTTCTTTAATTTCTACATTACTTATTTGATGAATAAATATTAAGTCTAAATCTGTAGCTGTTACAGTTAATTTTGAATTACTGGCATTCAAAAGAATATTAGAAAGTATTGGCAATGTACTTCTCTTTTCTATTACACCCTGACAATAATTAAGTGACTTTTGAAGATCTTGTTGATTTACACTAAATATCATTTTCTTTTTTATATAAAATTTGATTTTTAAGATTTTCTATATTCTGGCTTAATTCACTATCTTTCATTTTAAGTTTTTCAATTGTTTTTACTGAGTGAATTACAGTTGTGTGATCCCTTCCTGAAAACCCTCTTCCAATTTCAGGTAAAGATTTAGATGTTAATGTTTTCGCTAAATATACGGCTGTCTGCCTTGGTCTTACAAGATACCTTGATCTTCTAGGTGAAAGCATTTCATTTTTACTAATTTTAAAAAATTTACATACAATTGATTGAATTAAATCAATTGTAACTTTATTTTCAGATAAGTTTAGTAAGTCTTTTAGTATTACTTTAGTTTCAGATAAATTTGGAACTTTGTTATAAATTCTTGAAAATGAAACAATTCTATTTAATGCTCCTATTAACTCTCTAATATTAGACTTAATTTCTAAACTAATAAATTTTTGTATTTCTTCAGGAATATTTACTTCGCTGGGATTAATAGTTTTTAGTTGTTCAATTCTACCTTTAATAATCTTATACCTAAGTTCATAATCCGGATTCTGAATATCAACCACTAATCCACCCGAAAATCTTGACTTAATTCTTTCTTGTATTCTTGATAATTTATTAGGTGGTCTATCTGCTGAAATTATAACTTGTGATCCCTTATCTAAAAGTGCATTAAATGTATGAAAAAATTCTTCCTGCATAGCTTCTTTTCCATTCATAAACTGAATATCATCAATTAACAAAATATCTGTGTTTCTAAAATATTCTTTAAATTTTACCATTTCATTTGACTTAATGGATCTAACAAACTGATACATAAATCTTTCCGCAGAAATAAACATTACTTTATTTTTTTCTTTTAATTTTAAACCGATAGCATTTAATAGATGAGTTTTTCCCATACCAACTCCACCATAAATATAAAATGGATTATAGTGTGAAATATCCTCTGATACTTTTTTAGATGCCTCGTAGGCTAGTTTATTGCTAGGTCCAAGTATAAAATTATCTAATTTTTTATTAGGATCAATTCTATTATATTGAAGATAAGAATCTTTTATAAATGAAACATTTGCATTAGTTTCAGTCGATTCTTTGTAATTATTTTTAGAATTAGTAAAGTTTTCTTTATTTTCATTAATAGTAAATTCTATTCTATTAATATCTTTTTTATAAATTTTAATAATCTGCAAAATTTGATCTAAATATCTTGATGTTATCCAATCCCTAATAAATCTAGTGTTTACTGAAAGTAAAATATAATTATTAAACTCTTCAATAAATTCAATTTTTTTTAACCAACTATCAAAAATATCAGAACCAATTTTCTTCTTCATTTCAGATTGGATTACATTCCAATCTATTTTTTCTTGAAGGTTTTCTTTTTTTGGATTCATATTTTATACTTAAAAATTTTTAGGATTAATGTCAGTTAAAGCTAAAAAATTAATTATGCAATAAAATATTTTATATATAAAAAAAAAAATAAAATCTGAGAGTGAATAATTTTTTTTCGCAACCTACTGATGAAAATTAAATTTTCTTTAAAATGAAATTTGCTAGTAAAAATTTTAAATTTTATTAAAGAAAAATAAATATTTTTAATATAAATCTATATCTAGTAAAAATTTAAAAAAAAATTTCTTATTTAGTATAAATACTTTAAGTTGAATAAAATCAGGTAAATAAATCAACTATAAGTAGTTAAATTTTAAAGTGCTGCAATTTTTTTTGTTATTCGTGAAATATTTCTTGACGCATTTTTTTTTTTTACAAGACCTGTCTTAGCAATTCTCATTAGTTCTGAATTTAATTTCGGCAAAAACGCTAAAGCTTCTTTTTTACTTTTGTTTTCAATTAATAAATTAATCTTTTTGATAGCATTTCTAAATTTACTTTTTCTAACCTTATTAACCTTGGTTTGCTTGACTATTCTTCTTATTCTTTTAATTGCAGATTTGGTATTTGCCATAAGCGCAGTGGTATAGCTTGAGAATTTAAAGTGGTCAATATAATAATTAGTTATTTTTGACAAATATCACAAAAGAAAGTTGATCTATTAGAGATGAATCTTTTCTTTATTTTTCCATTACACTTATGTTCTAAACAACTCAAATTTTCTCTTTGATAAACTTTAAACTCCTTTTGGAATAAGCCTTCATTGCCTAAGGTATTTTTAAAGTTTTTTATGCTTGATCCACCTTTTTTAATAGCCTTTTTAAGAACTAATTTTGAAAAATAAATAATTTTTTTACATTCATTTGTAGATAATTTCATAACTTCTCTTGATGGAATAATTTTACAAAAAAATAAAATTTCACTTGCATAAATGTTACCTATTCCTGAAACAAATTTTTGATCTAATAAAAAATTTTTAATATTTTTTTTTTTATTTTTAAAATATCTAGATATATATTTTAAACTAAATGACCTAAAAAAAGGTTCAGGTCCTAAGTGGGCAAATTTTTTTAAAAGTTCATTTTTATCTTTTATTATTTTAAAAAAACCAAATCTTCTTGGATCATTATAAACTATTTTTAAACCTTCAAATTGAATTTCTACATGATTATGTTTTACTGGTAAGATTGATGAACTATAAAAGCTGGTATTTGTAAATTTATTATATTTATTTTTTTTTATTAAATGAATAGTGCCTGACATTCCAAGATGAATTATAAAAAAAGAACCATTAGATAAATTAAAAACTATATACTTTGAAAATCTACTGATTTTTTTAATAATATTATTTTTTAAAAATTTTTCAAAATTTCGTGGAATTTTAAACCTTAAATTTCTATTTCTAACAATTACTTTTTTAATTTTTTCAAATTTAATCTTTTTAACTAAGGATTGTTTGACTATTTCTACTTCTGGTAATTCTGGCATTTCACACTATATTATTAATCATAAATAATTTATTAAATATGCAACAATATCTCCAAAATAAAAAAGGGCTAGTCCAGAAAGTCTTTAATAAAGTATACGATAAATATGATCTAATGAATGACTTTATGTCTTTAGGTACCCATAGAATCTGGAAAAAAAATTTAATTCAGTGGCTCAATCCTTCAAAAGGGAAAAAATTGATAGATGTTGCATGTGGTACAGGAGATCTTGGTAAACTTTATTTAAACGCAACTAGCAAGTATGAAAAAATTTTTTGTGTAGACCCGAATAGAAGCATGATTAATAAGGGAAAAATAAAATTAAAAAATTATAAAAATATTAAATGGTTAATAGGATCTGCTGAAAAATTACCTATTAAGAATAATTTTTGTAATTATTACACAATAAGTTTTGGTTTACGTAATACAAAAAATTTAAATAAAGCTCTTTCTGAAGCATATCGTGTTTTAAAACCAGGTGGCCACTATATGTGTTTAGAATTTTCAAAAATACAAAACTCAAATTTAAATTTTATATATAAAAATTATTCAAAGTTAATACCATTAATAGGTAAAACTGTTGTTGGTGAAAAAGAACCTTACGAATATTTGATTAATAGTATTAAAAAATTTGTTAATCAAAATGAATTAATTGATTTAATGAAAAAAAATAAATTCAAAAATTGTACTTATAGAAATTTATCTGGTGGAATTGTTGCTATTCACTCAGGATGGAAAATATTATGATAAAAAAACTATTTACTCTCTTTAAAATTGGGAGAAAACTTGCTAAATCAGATGCATTAAATATCATATCCAAATTTCATAAACCACCGACTGTAATTAAAATTTTTTTTCATATGCTTTCATTTTCTTTTTTAAGTAAAAATAAAATTAATTTTAATATTAGTGAAGAAGAAAGACTTTCTAATTCTTTACAATCTATGGGAACCACATTTATTAAGCTTGGACAATTTTTAGCAACTAGACCAGATATAATTGGAAATGAATTATCAAAACAATTAGAAAACCTTCAAGACAAACTACCACCGTTTTCATTAACACATGCTAAAAAGATAATGAAAAAAGATTTAGGTGATGAAACGTTTAATTCAATAATTGATTTGAGTGAGCCTGTTGCGGCCGCTTCGATAGCACAAGTTCATAAAGCAAAAATCAATGACAATGGAACTATTAAAGACGTGGCAATTAAAATTTTAAGACCTAGTATTAAAAAAATATTTAATGAAGAAATTGATGCATTAATGCTTTTTGCTTTTATTATTGAATCTTTAGTAAAAAAAACTAAGAGATTAAAATTAATTGAAGTTGTATTTTTACTTAAGGAAATAACGAACCTTGAAATGGATCTAAGATTTGAGGCAGCTGCAGCAAATGAATATTCTGAAAATACTAAAAACGATGTTGGTTTTAGAGTGCCACAAATTTATTGGAACTATACCAGTGAAAACGTAATGTCACTTGACTGGATAGATGGTATTTCCATTCGAGAAACTGAAGCTTTACAAAGTAAGGGCATCGATACAAATAAAATAGCATCAGATATAATCCAACATTTTTTAAGACATGCTGTAAGAGATGGTTTTTTCCATGCAGATATGCATCAAGGAAATATTTTTATAGATAATAGTGGACAAATTATACCTATAGATTTTGGAATTATGGGAAGATTAGATAAATTAAGTAAAAGATTTTTAGCTGAAATATTATTTGGCTTTATTCAAAGAGATTACAAAAAAGTTGCTGAAGTTCATCTAGTTGCTGGTCTTGTTCCTAAAGAAGTTCCTGTTGATGACTTAGCTCAAGCTTTAAGATCAATTGGAGAACCTATTTTTGGACAATCTGTTAAAGATATTTCAGGTGGAAAATTATTAAAACAACTTTTTAATGTAACTGAAAAATTTAATATGCAAACTCAACCTCAATTATTAATGTTACAAAAAACTATGGTTGTTGTTGAGGGTGTTGCAAGAAAACTTAACCCTAATACTAATATATGGAAAACATCAAAACCTGTGTTGGAAAATTGGCTAAAAGAAACAAAAGACCCAATCAATACTTTAAATGAAACCTTAAAAAATACAACTGAAGTAATAAAAAGATTACCTGAATTTCCTGAAGTAATGGATAAAGCAAACCAGGCATTAACCTTTCTAGCAAGTGGTCAAATACCTCAAAATTCAAATTCTTATGCATCACTAAATGACAAAAAATCAGAGATGATTGCATTTAGAAATCAATCTATTATTAGTTTATTACTGCTTGTAATTTTTGGTTTATTAGTATTTTAATTTGCTCGATGAATAATTTATTAGATAAAAAAATACTGTTAATAATATGTGGTGGTATCTCTGCTTACAAAAGCTTAGAAATTATTAGATTGCTAAAAAAGCAAAATGTTCAAGTTAAAACTATACTTACTAAAAGTGCTAAAGAATTTGTTACACCATTATCTGTTGCTTCACTTTCTCAAGAAAAAGTTTATGAAGATCTATTTAATCCTGAAAATGAAGCAGAAATGGATCATATTTCTCTTTCTAGATGGGCAGATATAATTCTTGTTGCACCAGCAACAGCAAATACTATTTCAAAATTAAGTGCTGGATCATCAGATGATTTGGCTTCAACAGTAATACTTGCCTCCAATAAAGATATTTTTTTAGTGCCTGCAATGAATGTACGAATGTGGGAACATCCAGCTACAAAAGAAAATCTTAATAAATTAAAATCATATCAATACAAAATAATTGGCCCTAAAATAGGTGATATGGCTTGTGGAGAATTTGGTGAAGGAAAAATGACTCAACCTCACGAAATTTTAAAAGAAATTAAAAATTATTTTAATCAGCTCAGTAAAAACAAAAAATTTAAAGCCTTGGTAACTGCTGGACCAACATACGAATATATTGATCCTGTTAGATTTATAAGTAACAAGTCCTCTGGAAAGCAAGGTTTTACTTTAGCTGAATCGTTGGTTAAAAAAGGATTTGAAACTACATTAATATCTGGTCCTACAGCTCTAGAAATAGATAAAAATATAAATTTAATAAAAGTTGAAACGACTGATGAAATGTTTGAGGCTATACAAAATAATTTGCCTGCTGATGTTGCTATTTTTTCTGCAGCCGTTGCAGATTTTAAAGTGAAAGAACAAAAGAATGAAAAAATAAAAAAAAAAAGATATATGAATTTAGATCTTGAAAAAAATATTGATATTTTAAATTATGTTTCAAATCATAATTTTCTAAGACCAAAACTAGTTATTGGCTTTGCCGCAGAAACAAACAATGTTCAAGAAAATGCAAAAAAAAAATTAATGGAAAAAAATTGTGATTGGATTGTTGCAAATGATGTTTCAAATAAATCTATTGGCTTCAACTCTGAATTTAATGAAGTTACAATTTTCTATAAAAATAAAAAATTTAATGATGAAAAATTAAACATGAAAAAAAAGTCTAAAATTTCAGATGAAATAATCGATAGAGTTATTAGCCAGTTAAATTAAAATTTAATGGTAAAAATATTAATTAAAAAATTAGATCCAATGGTTAAAATACCATCCTATAAGACTAAGGGAGCATCTGGTATGGACTTAATGGCCTTTATAAATAAACCTATAAACTTAGCACCTAAAAAATCATGTTTAGTACCAACTGGTCTTTCTGTTGCATTTTCAGATGATTGCGAAATTCAAATAAGACCTCGATCAGGGCTTGCAATAAAAAACAGTATATCTGTTTTAAATACACCCGGCACAATTGATAGCGATTATAGAGGTGAAATTAAAATAATACTTTTTAACCATGGAAATGAAAATTTTATTATTAACAATAAAGATAGAGTGGCTCAAATGATTTTAACACCAATACATAAAATGGATTTGGAAGAAGTTGATAATTTGCCTGAAACTTTAAGAGGAAGAGGTGGATTTGGCTCAACGGGTAAATGAAAAAACAATTAAATAAAAATTTAATTGAAAGATTTTCAAGACAAATCATATTAAAAAATATTGGAATTTTAGGTCAAAAAAAAATTTTATCATCAAAAGTTTTGATTGTTGGATTAGGCGGACTTGGTTGTCCAGCAGCAGAGTTTCTTACACGTGCAGGAGTTGGCACTATAGGTATAATTGATAATGATAAAATTTGCTTATCTAATTTACATAGACAAAGTCTTTATGAAACATCAAATATTGCTAAATCTAAAGTTGCAATTATTAAAAAAAAATTAAAACTAATTAACTCTAATACTAAGGTTCAAACTTATAATTTTAGATTAAATAATTTAAATATTAAAAGAATTATTAAAGATTACGGTTATGATTATGTAATCGATGGATCAGATAATTTTAAAACAAAATTTTTATTAAATGATTTTTGTTTTAAATATAAAAAATTTCTTGTTACTGGTGCAATTAGTAAATTTGATGGACATATTTTTACTTTTGATTTTAAAAATAAAAAAATACCTTGTTTAAGATGTTTTTATCAAGAAGATAAAATCTCAGATGATTTATTAAATTGTGAATCTGAAGGAATCCTGGGTACTGTTGCAGGAATTATTGGTATAACTCAAGCAAATGAAGTTTTAAAAAAAATATTAAATATTGGACATAACCTTGATGGATTTATTTTAATAGTAGATTTATTACATTTAAATATTAGAAAAGTAAAAATAAAAAAAAGAAAAAAATGTTTATGTAATTAATGAAAAAAATATTTATTTTAGTTTTATCATTAATTTTATCCTTTAATATTGAAGGATATACAAAAGATAAATTTTTGTCTTTAAAAAATAGCAAAGTTAATGTTAGATATGGCCCAGGGCCTGACTACGAAGTTAAATATGTTTATAAAAAATTAAATTTACCAGTAAAAATAATTGATAAAAAAGACAATTTTAGAAGAATTATTGATATTAAAAAAAATAGTGGATGGATTCATGTATCACAATTAAAAAAATCTAATTCATTTATAACCCTAGAAGATAAGATTTTATTTAAAAAACCCTCAATATTTTCAAAACCTGTTTTAAAAATAGAAAAAGGAAGATTATTAGTCATAAAAAAATGCAACAAAAAATGGTGCAAAGTTAAAACTGAAAAATATTCAGGTTGGTTAAAAGCGGATAATGTGTGGGGAGTTATTAACTAAAATCTGCTGATAAAGACTGAATATTTTTCTCGGTTAGTTTTGTAGTATGAAAATATTCTTTATGATCAATTCCAAGCTCTATATTGGCTATATTTTTTTTAAATTTAATTATTTGATTATCATTTAATTTAAAATGAATAAATTGAACAGATGAAGCTTTTCCTTCATCAGAAGTTCTATCTACATCTTCTTCTGGTACAGCTTTAACAACTTCGTCATCAATTTTTATAAATACTTTTTTTTCTATTCCTCCAACTTTTTTTAAAAATGTAGCTCTAGAAACTGGATTATCAATTTCAAACATTAGTGTTGCAGTTAATTCTTTTCCTTTAGGAACCAAAGGATTATAAGCATTTAACTCATCTTCTAATTGTTCTTCTCCACCTTTTTCAATATGAAGCATTTCTTGAACTTGAGCTAACATAGTTTCAAAGCTTTCAAAATAAAAAGTTGCATACGGTCCAAGTGCAATTCTTCTATTTTTTTTAAATTCTACAAGTTCTTTTCTAATTTTTTTTCTATTGTTTGCGTAAATATCTTCTGGAATTAAATCTTGTTTTTCAATTTGTTTTTTGTTTTTTGACATAATTATATTCTATAACTTTTTGCAATTAGTTCGATGGGGTGTAGTGCCTCATCATTGGCAATATTTGTATCATTCTCTAATTGTTTTAAATGTTTGCCGGCTAAAGGACAATCTGAAGCCATATACTTATTGTTTTTATTTTTAATTTGTCTTGCCGTTGGTTTGCCAACTTTTACTGCAAGGTCATGTGTTTTCTTCATAACTCCAAAAGTTCCACCATGACCAGCACATCTTTCAACAACATCCATTTTTATATTTGGAATAAGTCTCAACATATCTCTAGCTTTAATTCCCATATTTTGAGCTCTAGCATGGCAAGCATTATGAACTGTCACTCCTCCATCAATTTCCTGCAATCCTTCAGCTAGGCCCTCATTATGTGCTATATCAACGATATATTCATCAATATCACTAACACTCTTTGATAGTCTTTTAATATTTTTGTCATTTGGCAACAATAAAGGCCACTCAAACTTAAGCATTAAACCACAACTAGCGGTAAGAGTAATTACTTGATAACCTTTATCGACCCATTTTAATAAGTCTTTTGATACTTTTTTTGCTTGTTCAACAACTTTTGGAAGATCTGCCTGTTCTAAAAATGGCATACCGCAGCAACCTGGGTATGCTTCTTGAACCTCAACTCCATTTTTCTTTAAAACTTTTAAAGCAGCAATACCTGTATCTTTTTTATTAAAATTAACAAAACATGTTGAATAAATTACAGCTTTTCTATTTTTATATGCTGTATTATAATTAATTGAGTATTTATTTTTTTTAAAATAGTTTGTAAATGTCTCTGAATTATATACTGGTAATCTAACTCTCATATCAATTCCAGTAATTAATTCTAATATTTTTCTAAAAAATTTATTTTTAATGTTCGATACCCAATTTATTAAGGATGATAACATTACACCAATTTTAGCATTTCTATCAATTTGAGCTAGCTGTGCTGGTACTGCTGGTAATCTATTTAATTTCTTTTGTGCAGTTCTATACCTCAACATTAAATGAGGGAAATCTAAATCAAAATCATGTGGTGGAACATATGGACACTTAGTCATAAAACACATATCACATAAAGTACACGCATCTACCACTGGTTCAAATTTATCACTTGATAAACTTTCTACATCTTCATTTTCTGAATCATCAATCATGTCAAATAATTTAGGAAATGAGTCACATAAGTTAAAACATCTTCTGCATCCATGACAAATATCAAATACCCTTCTCATTTCTGAATCTAATTTTTCAGGATTTAAAAAATCAGGATGTTCAAAATCTACTGGATGTCTTGTAGGTGCTTCTGTACTACCTTCTTTGCTCATGTAATTAAAATTTTGAGAATTTATAGTGGGCCTTCCCCACTATAAATTAAGTTTTATTTAGGCGATTGATTCTAAAGTTTTTTGAAATTTACCAGCATGAGATTTTTCAGCTTTTGCTAAAGTTTCAAACCAATCAGCAATTTCTTCAAAACCTTCTTCTCTAGCTGTTTTTGCCATACCTGGATACATATCGGTATATTCATGAGTCTCACCAGCTACTGCTGAAGCTAAATTATCTTTAGTTTCACCAATTGGTTTTCCTGTTGCAGGATCTCCCACTTCTTCAAGATATTCTAAGTGTCCATGGGCGTGACCAGTTTCACCTTCTGCTGTTGATCTAAATACTGATGCAACGTCATTGTATCCTTCAATATCTGCCTTTTGAGCAAAGTATAAATAACGTCTATTTGCTTGGCTTTCACCAGCAAATGCTTCTTTTAAGTTTTCTTCTGTTTTACTTCCTTTTAATGACATGTTTTTCTCCTTAATGGTTAAATTGAATATATAATGATTCTAAACTATGTCAATAGTTTAGAATTATTTTAATGTATATGTTAAGTTATTGAAAATATTGAATTAATTTTGATTTTGATTATCACTCGCAACTTTAATCAAAACTTCTACAGATTTAATTTTTTTTCCTGTTGCATTTTTTTTCACATTTATAGAATCGATATCATCATTACCACAATCTATTAATTCATTTGTATCTTCGTCAAAGAAATGGTGGTGCTCTGTAACATTTGTATCAAAATAGCTCTTATCTCCATTGATTGAAATTTCTTTTACATATCCTTTTTTCTTAAAAGCATGGACAGTATTATAAACTGTGGCTAAAGAAATTTTTTCGCTTAATTTATCTTCAATAATTTTAGTAAGATCATTTATTGTGAAATGAAAAGTTTTTTCAGTTAAAAAAAGTATTTCACAGATCTTTAATCTCTGTTTTGTGGGTCTTAAACCAGATTTTCTTAGTTTTTCAGTAAAAATATTTAAATTACTCATTATTGTTTATAATAATTCTAAACTATTTCTATATTATAATCTAAATAAATCAAGTATTAAAGGTCCTAAATTTATGAAAAAAAACTCATTTACATATGATGAGCTAATAAGCTGCGGAAATGGCGAACTTTTTGGCCCAGGCAATGCTAAATTACCACTTCCACCAATGCTTATGTTTGATAGAATAACTGAAATTAATGATGATAATGGTACTTTTAAAAAAGGCTCTTTAAAAGCTGAACTTGATATCAAAGACGACCTATGGTTCTTTAATTGTCACTTTAAAGGAGATCCAGTAATGCCAGGCTGTCTTGGATTAGATGCAATGTGGCAACTAGTAGGATTTTATCTTGGGTGGTTAGGAAATCCTGGAAAAGGAAGAGCTTTAGGAGTTGGTGCTGTAAAATTTACAGGTGAAGTTTTGAAAAATATTAAAAAAGTAACATATGAAATTAATATAAAAAAAATTATGTCACCTGGTGGTACTACCGTTGGTCTTGCTAACGGTACTGTGCTTGCTGATAATAAAAAAATATATTCAGCAGATAGTTTAAAAGTGGGACTGTTTAAATAATGAGAAGAGTAGTAATTACAGGTTTAGGTATTATTTCTTGCTTGGGCAATAACCAAGGTGAGGTTTATCAGTCTCTTCTAAAATCAAAATCAGGTATTTCTTTTTTTGAAGAATATAAAGAACATAATCTAAAGAGTCATATTCATGGTAAACCAAATATAAAATTAGAAGATCACATTGATAGAAAAATAATAAGATTTATGGGGTCAGGTTCTGCCTATAACTACATCGCAATGAAAGAAGCTATAACAGATTCGAACTTAGAAAATAAAGATGTTAGCAATTTCAAAACTGGAATAGTAATGGGGTCTGGTGGACCTTCAATAGAAAACGTTATTTTAGCTTCTGATAAAACTAGAGCTAAAACTCCAAAATTAATGGGCCCTTTTATAGTTCCAAGAACTATGGCAAGTACCTCTTCTGCTACACTTGCTGTACCATTTAAAATTAAAGGGGTTAATTACACAATGAGTTCAGCATGTGCAACTAGTGGACACTGCATTGGACACTCTATGGAATTAATACAATTAGGTAAACAAGACATTGTTTTTGCTGGTGGTAGTGAAGAATTACATTGGGCCCTGACAGCGATGTTTGATGCAATGACTGCACTCTCTTCAAAATACAATGACACTCCTGAAAAAGCATCAAGAGCTTATGATAAGACTAGAGATGGCTTTGTTATTGCTGGTGGTGGGGGAGTTTTGGTACTTGAAGAGTACGAACATGCAAAAGCAAGAGGTGCAAAAATATATGCTGAATTAACGGGGTATGGCGCGACTTCTGACGGGCACGATATGGTTGCTCCATCAGGTGAAGGTGCTGTTAGATGTATGAAGATGGCTTTAGCAACTGCTAGAAATAAAATGGATTACTTAAACACTCACGGAACATCAACTCCTGTTGGAGATATAACGGAATTAAAATCAATTGGAGAAACATTTGGTGCTGAAGTACCTAAAATTAGTTCTACTAAATCACTTTCAGGTCACCCACTAGGTGCAGCTTCAGTTCATGAAGCTATTTATAGTTTGATCATGATGAAAAATAGTTTCATTACAGGATCTGCCAATATTACGGACATGGATGATGAGGCTAAAAAATTTCCCATCGTAACTACAACGGAAACAGGTGTTACTTTAAATTCAGTAATGTCTAACAGCTTTGGTTTCGGTGGAACAAACGCAACTTTAATTTTTGAGAAAGTATAATTAATGAATTTAATGAAAGGTAAAAAAGGGTTAATCATGGGTGTTGCCAATGAGAGGTCTATAGCCTGGGGTATTTCACAAAAATTAGCAGAAGCGGGAGCTGAGTTAGCATTCACATATTTGGGTGATGCCTTAAAGAAAAGAGTTATTCCTTTAGCAGAAAAATTAAATTCAAAGGTAACTTTTAACTGCGATGTTGAAAATAAAGAGGAAGTAATAAAACTTTTTGAAGATATAAAAGCTAAGTGGGGACAAATTGATTTTGTAGTACACGCAGTTGCTTTTTCAGATAAATCAGAATTATCAGGTGAATATTTAAATACGACTAGGGAAAATTTTTTAAGAAGCATGTTGATTTCATGTTTTTCATTTACAGAAGTTGCCAAAGAGGCTTCTAAAATAATGAAAGAAGGTGGCAGCATGTTAACCTTAACTTATGAATCTACTAAGACTATTCCAAACTATAATGTAATGGGTGTTTGTAAATCAGCACTTGAAGCAAGTGTAAAATATTTAGCAAGAGATCTTGGAACAAAAGGAATTAGAGTGAATGCAATAAGCGCAGGACCAATTAAAACTCTAGCAGCATCAGCTATTGGAGATGCAAAATTTCTTTATAAGTGGAATGCAGACCATTCTTTCTTGAAAAGAAACGTAGATATTCATGATGTTGGGAACTCGGCTTTATACCTAATAAGTGAACTTGCTGGTGGTGTTACTGGTGAAATTCACTATGTAGACGCTGGATATAATAAAGTTGGAATGCCAAATCCTAAAAATATTACTTAAAGGTGTCCATTATATTTAATGAAAATTTTTTCAAAAAATTAGGAACAATTAAATTAAGTAAACCAACTGGACAGCTTTCTGGCCATAATTCTGGTGAACCTTTTTCTGAAGAAATTTACAAATTTTTAAAAAAAAATAGTAAAAAAATTTATAAACAATATGAATATTTAAATAATGTTTTAAAAAAAAATATACATTATCAAACTCTTGATGATAGAAAAAAACTTTTTAAAGGACCATTTAATAAGTTAATGATTTACAAAAAGGAAGCTACAATAAAAAAATGGTCTATAAATAATTTAATCAGTGAAAAACAAGATGATACAGCAGATATCTTATACATTGATAATAAAACTAATGGTATTATTGACGTAAAAACTAGAAACTTAAATAAAAAAGGACAAGCACCAAATATAATTTCGTGTGAAAAACTAGCTATCTTTTGTAAAAATTTGATTAAAGAAGAAAATTATGAAAAAATAGAGATCAATTACATTGGCATTGATTGGGATCTTAAAAAAAACGAAATGATTTCAAATAAAATAAATGTAGTAGATTTATTTAAAATAAATCCTGAAACAATTTATATTAACTGGGCTGCAGCTTTACAAATTCAATTTCATATTGATAAAGTTGATCAAACTTACAAAAAAAACAAAAAGCAATGGGCTAAAGATTTTACAAAAAAGTATGTATCAAGTTATAAAAATAGACAAAAAAAACAAGATGAAAAAATGAAACCTTTTATTGAGTTAATAAAAGATTAACCAACTCATCTATTTCATTAACTAATTTTCGATCGTAAGTTTTCATAACTTTTTTTGTTAAATTACTAATTTTTTGATAAATTTTAACTTCCTTGTTATTTTGCCAATTTATCAATTTTATTGGAATGCTACCTAAAGGGGATTCAGAAAATTCTAAAACATTTCCTCTATTATTATTATTGATATATATCCATTGTTTAATTATTTTAGAATTGAGATATCCTAATAAATAGAAAATATTTTCTTTAATCTCCTTATTAAGATATATTGATGTTACATCTTGTGTTAAAAGAAAATTATCTTTTATTAATGAAAACTTTATATTTTCATAAGTTTTAACTCTTAATTTACAAGGTATACAAATTTTATTTTTTTTAGAATTAATTAAAGCGAAACTTCTTAAAAAAACCCAATCCCAATAATTTATTTTTTTACTATAATTATATCGATTCTCTAAATCTTTTTTAAACTTTTCAAAATGTTTATAAAAATTTGGATATTCACGTTTAAAATTTTTAATAATTTTACCATTTAAAAATATATAGTTTTGGAAATTTTCATTATTATAAGATTTTAGATTATAAGATTTAATTACTTTTCTTAATGATTTTTTTTCTAAATTATTTAATTTTTTATAAAGAAACTCATCGCATATAAAAGCTTTATCTAAACCACTTACAAGTCCATTAGCAATCTGTGCAATATCGTTTAATTTAGTATAACTAAATTTATGAAATAATTCGAACTTGTTACTTTTATTTTCACAGGATTTTTCTATTAATTCAGCTTTATCTAAAAGTTCTTGATTAAATAAAAGCCATTTTTTATTTTCTTTAAATTGCTTAATAATAATTTTTTTAAAATTTTTTTTAGTATTTAAGAATATATCTTTTAAATTGGTTACATTATCTCTTAATTTAAATAATTTTATTTTTGGATGAATTTTTTTTTTTCTTATTTTAAAGATAACGAATGAGCTATTAACTTTATCAAAATATCTATTTTCACCTAAATAGTAAATTTCTTTAATATGACCTTTTTTTAATATGTAATTTCTAAGGAACTGTGAGTGGAGATTTTTAAACCAATATTCAGGTGTAATAAAAATAATTTCCCCATCTTCTTCTAAAATTTCTAAAGATTTAAATATAAAAATATATAAATAGTCACACAAACTATTGAAGTTTTTCTTCCAAATAACATTATTTTCTAGTTCTTTTTTTAGTTCTTTATTTAAATTTTTCCATCTTATGTACGGAGGGTTTCCTATAATTACATCAAAATTATTAGTAAACTTGTATGAAATAAAACTTTTATGTATTGCGTAGTTGGGTTTAATTGACTTATCAATTTCTAGTGCAATAAATTTTTTATAGCCTTCTTTTATTAAAGATTTACAAAATACTCCTTCACCACATGAAGGCTCTAGTATTTTTAGATTTTTTTTTTTTTAATGAGTTTAACCATAAACTCACTTATAAATTTAGGAGTAAAATACTGTCCTAGATCTTTTTTAATCTCCAACATACATCCATTTATTGGCTGTGTTTTTTTTAAATCTTGGTTTTAAACCATTTGATGATCTTCTTTTATTTTCGTTGATTATGTCAGCATTCATTGTTGCACTTGGGGTAAGACCCTTTACTTTTATTAATTTTTTTTTTAAAGCTATATCAATCAGCTCCCGGGGTGACATGGCTTTCTTTGTTGCCTTAAAAATCTGTACTGCTGCTTTGGTTTTAGATATCGTTTGCATTTAAAAAATTATATCAAAAAGTCAACTACTTTCAATACATTTTTATAAAGCGATACTAAATATATTTTAATTTAAGTTATTAAGCTGTTGCTTGCTTAATAGATAATTTAACTTTACCTCTATCAAAACCAATTACCTTAACGGTAACTTCATCGCCTTCTTTTACAACATCGGTAACTTTTGCTACTCTTTTAGGAGCAAGTTCTGAGATGTGAACAAGACCATCTTGTTTACCTAAGAAGTTTACAAAAGCACCAAATTCCATAATCTTCATTACTTTGCCTTTATAAATTTTATTCATCTCAGGCTTTGCAATAATGTCTTTAATCATGTTCATTGCTTTTAATCTAGATTCTTCATCTGGAGCAGCAACAGTTACTTCCCCTGTATCTTTCACATCTACCTTTGCTCCTGACATTTCAACAATCTCTCTTATTGTTGCCCCACCTTTTCCAATTACGGCTGCAATATCCTTTTTATCAACCATAACTGTTTCAATTTTTGGAGTATATTTAGAAACTGCATCTCTTGAACCTGTTAAAGCTTTTGCCATCTCACCTAAAATATGAATTCTTCCATCTTTAGCTTGGGACAATGCTTGGTCCATTATTTCAAAAGTTATTCCAGTAATTTTAATATCCATTTGTAAAGAAGTGATACCATCTTTAGTTCCAGCAACTTTAAAGTCCATATCTCCTAAGTGATCTTCATCACCTAAAATATCTGAAAGAACTGAAAAATCTTCTCCTTCTTTAATTAAACCCATAGCAATACCCGCAACAGGAGCTTTCATTGGAACGCCGGCATCCATTAATGCTAATGAGCCACCACAAACAGTTGCCATTGAAGACGAACCGTTTGATTCTGTAATTTCAGATACAACTCTGTAGGTATAAGGAAATGCTTCTTGTTCTGGTAATGAAGAATTAAGTGCTCTCCAAGCTAATTTACCATGACCAATTTCTCTTCTACCCGTTCCAATTCTTCCTGTTTCACCAACAGAAAAAGGAGGAAAATTATAATGAAGCATAAATCTATTACGTTTTAATCCCTCAAGACTTTCTACTCTTTGTTCATCTTCTGAGGTTCCTAACGTAAGAGTGACTAATGCTTGTGTTTCTCCTCTGGTAAATAAAGCTGATCCATGTGTTCTTGGTAAAATACCAACTTGACAATCAATTTGTCTTACATCAGTTAAAGAACGACCATCTATTCTTGATTTATTCTTTAAAATATCAGTTCTAACAATTTTCTTTTCAACTTTTTTTAAAGTCATCGAAACATCTAAATCAGAGTAAGTTTCATCACCTTCAAACATTTCTTTACATTTGGATGTAATTTCACCAATTAAATTAGATCTTTCTTGTTTGTCTTTAATAGAAAATGCTTTTGTTAAATCTTTTTTAAAACTATCTGAAATCTTCTTTTCTAATTTAGATAAATCTTTTTTTTCAACAACCCACTGTTCTTTTCCACAATCTTTTACTAGTTTTTCAATTGCTTCAATAACTGGAATAAATTTTTCATGTCCAAATTTAACCGCATCTAACATTATTTTTTCTGCTAAAACTGAAGCTTCAGATTCAACCATTAAAACTGCATCTTTAGTTCCAGCAACTACTAAATCTAATTTAGATTTTTTAATTTCTTCTTTAGATGGATTTAATACATATTTGTCATCTATATAACCAACTCTCGAAGCTCCAACTGGTCCTTGAAAAGGCATTCCAGATATTGCTAATGCTGCTGAACATGCAATTATAGACAACACATCCGGTTCATTTACACCATCATATGAAAGCACTGTTGGTAATACTTGTACTTCATTTCTAAATTCTTCTGGAAACAAAGGCCTAATCGGTCTGTCTATTAACCTTGAGATTAATGTTTCGGCTTCAGTAGGTCTTGCCTCTCTTTTAAAATATCCGCCAGGAATTTTTCCTGCAGCATAATACTTTTCTTGGTAGCTAACTTGTAAAGGAAAATAATCAACATCTGGATTTATTTTTTTTGCGCCAACAGCAGTAGCTATTACTACTGTTTCTCCACATGTTGCAATAATTGCTCCATCAGCTTGTCTAGCTATTTTTCCTGTTTCTAATATTATTTTTTTTCCGTCTACTTCAATTTCTTGTCTCGATACTTTAAACATTTATTTCCTTAAATTTAACTTTGTTAATACATTTTTGTATGAATCTATTTTATTTCTTTTTAAATAATCCAACAATTTTTTTCTTCTATTTACTGCCCTTAACAATCCAACCGAAGAGTGTTTATCTTTTTTGAATTGCTTAATATGTTTTGAAAGAGTTTCTATTTTTTCTGTAAGCAAAGCTACTTGAACTTGTGAAGATCCTGTATCTTTATCATGTATAGCCAATTCTTTTGCTTTTTTATTCATACTATTTTTATTCCTATTTGTTTGTTTGTTTTATTAAATTTTCAATTTTTTCCGCATATTCAAATGACTCATCTTTAGCAAAAAGGATTTTTGGTAAAAATTTCATCGTAATTTTTTTTGATAAAGCTTTTCTAACCAAAAAAGAAAATTCTTTTAGTACCTTTATTGTTTCTTCAGCATTTTTTCCACCTAAGGGTAATACAAATGCCTTAGCAATTTTTAAATCTTGACTCATTTTTACTTCTGTTACCGTAATTCCATTTGTTTCTATAGGAACTTTAGCTTCGTTTTTAACAAAAATCATTCCTAGTGATTGTTTTATCATTTCACCTACACGGAGTTGTCTTTGGGATATAGGTTTTCCTAATTTGCTAGTCATTATATCATTCTTTCCATTGATGTAGAGTTAAATACTTCGATTATGTCTTTTTTTTGATAATCATTAAAGTCTTTTACTGTTATTCCACACTCTTGCCCTGAGTTAACTTGCTTGGCTTGATTTTTCTCTCTAAAAATTGATCCAATTTTTCCTGTATGAATTATAGTTCCATCTCTTATTATTCTTACACTTGATCCGCTAGTAATTTCTCCTTCAAGCACTTTTGAACCTGCTACCTTTCCTGTTCCTGATACTTTAAATATCTCTAAAATTTCAGCTGAACCAGTTATAGTTTCTTGAACTTCTGGAGTAAGTAAACCGGACATTCTTTTTTTAATATAATCCAAAACTTCATAAATTATATTATATGATGAAATTGTAATTTTTTCTCTCTCAGCTAATTTTTTAGCTTCCTTACTAGGTTTAACATTAAATGCAATTAAAACTGCCTTTGAAGCTTTTGCTAGTATCACATCAGTCTCTGTCACCATTCCAATGTCTGATAAAATAATTTTTGGTTTAACTTCGTCATGCTTAATTTGTGTGATTGCATTTTTAATTGCTTCAGATGATCCGTGAACATCTGATTTAACAATTATATTTAATTCTTCTGAGGCTTTATCTTTAAAGGCAGATTCTTGTGTTGCAAACGTTAAAGGATTTTTTATGTCCACTTTTTCTTGTACTCTTGTTTCACAAAGTGTTTTTGCTTCTTTTTCACTATTTAAAACTATAAAATCATCTCCTGATTTCGATGCACCATTTATTCCTAAAATTTCAACTGGCGCCGATGGAACCGCTTCACCAATGTTTTTCCCTTTGTCATTAATTAAAGCTCTTACCTTTCCCCATTTAAGACCACTAACAAAGTAGTCACCTCTTTTAAGTGTACCTGATATAACAATTATGGTTGCCACTGGACCTCTACCAATATCAATCTTTGATTCCAAAACTACTCCTGTTGCTTTAGAATCATAATCTGTTTTCAAATCTAATATTTCAGCCTGAAGAACTATTGCCTCTATTAATTTATCTAAATTCAATTTTGTTTTTGCAGAAATCTCAACTATTAAAGTATCTCCAGATAATTCTTCAGCAATTAATTCATGTTCCAAAAGTTGATTCTTGATCTTTTGAGGATCTGCTTCAGGTAGATCACACTTGTTAATAGCAACAACAATTGGTACTTTTGCAGCTTTAGCATGCTTTATTGATTCAACAGTTTGTGGTTTAACACCATCGTCTGCAGCTACTACTAAAACAACTAAATCTGTCAATTTTGAACCTCTTGCTCTCATTTCTGTAAAAGCTGCATGACCTGGTGTATCAATAAATGTTAATTTATTGGAATTATGTTCTATCTGGTAAGCTCCTATGTGTTGAGTAATCCCACCAAACTCACCTGACACAACATTTGCACTTCTTAATACATCTAACACTGAAGTTTTACCATGATCAACATGACCCATAACTGTTACTATAGGAGGTCTATTTTTTAAATTTTCTGATCTAGAATTTTTTATTTTTTGAATAATTTCTTCAGCTTTAGTTTCATTTATGGGATTGTGTCCAAACTCTTTAACTAAATACTCGGCTGTATCTGCTGCAAGAGTTTGATTAATTGTAACTGTAACCCCCATTCCAAATAAATATTTTATTACATTGCTTGATTGTACAGCCATTCTATTTGCTAGCTCTCTTACGGTAATAGCTTCAGGAATATTTATATCTCTTTTTATAGGTTTTAAATTTTCTTGAATTTCTTCTTTAGTTAAATCTCTATTTTCTTTCAGCTTTGCTCTTTTAAGAGATGCCAAACTTCTTGCTCTAGTTTCAATTTCATCACTTAAAGCTCTTGATACAGTTAATTTTAACTCTCTTTTTTTTAACCCACCTTTTCCTTTAAAGGCTGATTCACCCTTAAGTCTTCTGGTAGCTCTTTGTTCTGCCAATTTACGTCTTTCATAACTATTTGTGATTGGTGGAGTTAATGGTTTTACAGTAAAAGAAGTATTGTTTTTAGGCTCACCTATTTTTTGATTAGAAGGTCTAGATCTTATAGGTTTATTAAAAAATTTTTTATTAGTAAATCTATTAATTTTTTTTTCTATAACTACTGAATTTTTACTTTGTGTTTTAGCTAATTCAATATTTTCTATAGATTTTTTAGCAATGCCAGATAGTGTTAATTTTGTTTTTTTTTTGTCCATATTTCATTTTCTAATCTTTATAAACTATATTTCTTGCTGACATAATTAGCTCATCTGATTCGTTTTTAGATAAAGCAAAATCTTCTAAATAACCTTTAATCTTAATTCGTTCACCTTTAACAATATCATAACCTCCTGTTAATTCATCAGAGGCTAAATCTGCAAAATCAGATAGATTCAAAATTTTTTGTTCTCCAAGAGTCACTAACATACCAGGAGTAAGTCCTTTATGATTTATCAAATCATTTTCTACTCCTAAGTTTTTAATTCTTGTAGAAATTTCTTCTTGATCTTTTTTATAAAAATCTTTTGCTCTTTCAATTAATGCTGTTGCTGTTTCATTTTCTATTCCTTCTATTTTTGATAGTGCCTCAGCTGTACTATCCTTAATATCATCTATGGATGAAAAACCTTCGGCTACAAGTAACTGTCCTAAAGTCTCATCTAATTCTAAATTTTTCACAAAATTTTCCGTCTTTTCTTTAAACTCTAATTGTCTTCTTTCAGAGTCTTCTTGATCAGTCATTATATTAATTTCATAATTAATTAATTTAGTTGCTAATCTAACATTTTGACCTCTTCTACCAATTGCTTTGCTTAAATTTTCTTCAGTTAAAATAACATCTAATTTCTTTGCAACTCTATCAACATTTACTCTTTGTACTTCTGCAGGTGAAAGTGCATTTGAAACTACTATAGCTGGATCTTCAGACCAATTGACAATATCAATTTTTTCTCCCTGGAGTTCATTAACTACTGCTTGAACTCTTGATCCTCTCATGCCCACGCACGCGCCAACAGGGTCCAATGAAGTATCTACTCCCATAACACAAATTTTTGCTCTACTGCCAGGATCTCTTGCAGATGATTTAATTTCAATTAGTCCATCATAAATTTCTGGAACTTCTTGTATAAATAATTTTTCCATAAATTTTGGATGGGCTCGAGATAAAAATATTTGTTGTCCTCTTGTTTCTCTTCTAACATCATAACAATAAGCTTTTATTCTATCACCAGCCTTAATATTTTCCCTCGGTATCATTTCATTTTTTTGAATAATTGCCTCTGCTTTTCCAAGATCTATTATAACATTTCCAAATTCTAAACGTTTTACAATGCCACTCAAAACTGAATCTTTTTTATCAATAAAATCATTAAATTGTCGTTCTCTTTCTGCTTCTCTTACATTAAAACTTATTACTTGTTTTGCAGTTTGAGCTGCTATCCTTCCAAAATCAAATGACGGAAGAGCTTGTAAAACTTCATCTCCAATTTTTTTAGATTTATTTAATTCGTTTAAATCAATAGCATTCTTTAAATTTATTTCAGTATTTAAATTTTCTGGTTTTTCAACAATTATTAATTTTCTATAAATTCCAATATCTCCACTATCTCTATCAATAAAAACTTTAATTTCATTATCTTGTCCAAATTTTGATTTAGCTGCTTTTGCTATGCCAGTTTCCATTGAATTTATAATTAAGTCTTTATCAATAGACTTTTCTAAAGCAACAGCTTCAGCAATTCTAAGTAATTCTAATTTATCAGCTCTTTTATTTAACATTTTTTAATCTTTTCCAAAAAAAAATGGGCCTAAGCCCATTTTGAAATTTCAATAATGTACTGCGAATATATTTATTTTTTTCTATTTTTCAACTTAATTACTTTGCAAAAACACCAATTTTATCAGTTTTTTCCCATGAAAAAGACCCATCACTCTCTGCATCTCTACCAAAATGTCCATACGCTGAGGTTTTTTCATATATTGGTTTATTTAAACCTAACATTTCTCTTATTCCTCTAGGGCTTAAATCAAAATTATCTTTAATTAATTTTTCTACATGTTTATTTTTTTCCTCATCATTATCAAAAAGATCTACATAAATTGAAAGTGGTTTAGAAACTCCTATTGCATAGGCTAACTGAATTAAACATTTATCAGCTATTTTTGATGCTACTACATTTTTTGCTAAATATCTTGATACATAAGCAGCTGATCTATCAACTTTAGATGGATCTTTTCCTGAAAATGCTCCTCCTCCATGAGGGGCTGCTCCACCATATGTGTCCACTATAATTTTTCTTCCTGTTAGCCCAGCATCACCATCGGGACCACCAATAACAAAATTTCCAGTTGGGTTTACATAAATTTCTTTTTCATCTAAGTTTTTCAAAAGATCTTTTGGTATAGATTTTTCTATATAAGGTTTTACTAATTCTCTAACTTGAGATTGATTAACATCAGCTGAATGTTGTGTAGATATAACTACTGATTTTACTGATGAAGGCTTACCGTCTTTATACTCAATTGTAATTTGACTTTTATTATCTGGTTCAATATTTTTTAATTTGCCAGATTTTCTATCTTCAGCCATAAGTCTTAAAATTTTATGCGAATAGTGAATTGGGGCTGGCATTAAAACATCAGTTTCATTACAGGCATAACCAAACATTATCCCTTGATCTCCAGCGCCTTCATCTTTGTTTCCAGATGCGTCTACCCCCATTGCTATATCTGCTGATTGAGAATGAAGATAACTTTCTATCTTTGTTGCTTCTTTCCAAGTAAAACCCTCTTGGTCATACCCAATATCTTTAATACAATCTCTAACTTTTTGAATTAAATCATCTTTTTTAATTTCAGGTCCTCTTACTTCTCCTGCTAAGACTACTTTATTAGTTGTTGTTAAAGTTTCACATCCTACTCTTGATTGAGGTTCTGCACCTAAATAGGTATCGACAACCATATCTGATATTCTGTCACAAACTTTATCTGGATGTCCTTCTGAAACTGACTCACTTGTAAATAAAAAATTTTTTTTCATTATCTCTCCTTTTTATAAATAAAAAAAATTAAACTAATATAAATAATAATAAAATAAAAGAATATCTTGTTACCAAATTTTGAAAAAAGAGTTTTTTCTAAATTCTTATAGCTATTTATTTCAATAACTCCCCTCTGAGTTGACTCAAGCTTATTTAGTACTAATCCATTCGCATCAATATATGCTGAAATACCATTATTTGCAGAACGGATAATGTTTTTTCCTTCTTCGATAGCTCTAAATATGGAGTGTGAAAAATGTTGAACTGGACCCACTGAATTTCCAAACCATCCATCCTCTGAAATATTAATAATAAAATTTGTATCTTCTAATAATGATGAAAAAATTCCTGAATAAATAATTTCATAACAAATCAATGGAATAAAATTAAAACTATCTATAATAAATAATTCTCTATTATTTCCAGCGCTAAAAGATTGATAACCACGTGTTATTTTTTTTAATCCTATCTTTTTAAAAAAATTTTCAAAAGGCAAAAATTCACCAAACGGTACTAATTTATTTTTATTATATTTTTTTATTAAATTTAAATCACTATCTAGTAAAACCATTGAATTATATGTTTTGAATAAATTGTTTTCTACTTTTTCTGTGTTAATGCCCATTATAATTTTGTGTTTATCTGAAAAATTTTTTTTAAATAATTCTTTATAATTATCTAAATATTTTAAATTAATTCCTGTCAAAGCACCTTCAGGAAAAACAAAAATAGTTTTTTGCTCAACGTCAGGACTACTCAATTCAATCAGTTCATTAATAATGATTTGTTCATTATTTTGTTTAAAAAATCTATCTATTGTTATTCTAGGTGAAATTATTTTTACTTTAAAATCTTTAAAATTTTTATAAAAAATCTGATCTTTATTAATTTTAAATGAACCATAGAAACTATTACAAAATACAACTAAAAATAAGATTATAATAACTAAAGATTTTAACTTTAAATTTTTTTTAATTATAAAAATTAAAGGCAGTAGAAAAAAAGTTATTAAAACTAAATTCAAAGAATATGTTCCAATAACTGAAAGTATTTGAATAGAATTTATATAATCAGTTAAACTATAAACTATAAGATTCCAAGGAAATCCTCCCAGCACAAATCCTCTAAAAAATTCCATCACTCCAAAGACTAACGAAAAAATTAAAATAGTTGAAATGTCTGTTTTTAAATTAAATTTTGAAACTATTAATGTTATTAATCCATAAAATAATCCCAAAAATGATGGCAATAAGATTAAAACAATTGGTATAATTGGTTTATAAATATCATCAAAAGTTAATGAATACACAATCCAATATATATTAGATAGAAAATAACCAATACCAAACATCCATCCAATATTAAAATTAATTAAATTTAAACAATTTTTTTTTTGAGCTTCAATTAAAATCAACAAAAGAATTGGAAAAGTTAAAAAATTTATAAAAATTAAACTATATGGTGGCAAACTAAAAGATGAGAAAATACCCATCAAAAAAGGTATATAATAATAATGTAATTTTTTATTAATCTTTTTTATCAATTTTATTTATAAAAATAATTTAATATTAAATCTTCTTCTTTTTTCATTTTTATGAAATCTTTTTTTTTTTTATGATCATATCCCAATAGATGAAGATATCCATGAACCCACATTTTATCAAACTCCCTAAAAAAATTAGAATACTTAGATCTTTTATTTACAATTTCATAGCTAATGGCAATATCACCTAAATAATTGTTTTTTTTTCTACTAATTTTTTTGTTAAAGGGGAAAGAAAGAACATCGGTTGATTTGTTTTTATTTCTAAATTTTTTGTTTAATGACTTCATTTTTTTATTATTTGTCAAAAAAATTGTATAGTTTTTAGATTTTTTTTTAAAAGAATTAAGCTTATTTAATTTAGCTAATTTTTTTTTTATGTATATTCTAGGTTGTTTTATTTTGGTCTTCCAAAGGAGATTACCTAAAACAATATCAGGGTTAGTCATTGGACTGATCTGAGTAAGCCTTTACTATTTTAGAAACCAAAGGATGTCTGACTACATCTGAATGATCAAAATCCACTACTGAAACTTCATTTATATTGGCTAATAGTTTTTTTGATCTTTTTAATCCTGATAAATTTTTATTAGGTAAATCAATTTGTGAAGGGTCTCCATTAATTACTATTTTTGAATTTTCTCCAATTCGTGTTAAGAACATTTTTATCTGTGTATCTGTAGCATTTTGAGCTTCATCTAAAATTGCAAAAGAATTTTTTAAAGTTCTTCCTCGCATAAAAGCTAAAGGGGCAATCTCAATATCACCAATTTCAATCATTCTTTGAATTTTTTCAAAATGAAAAAGATCATACAGAGAGTCATATAAAGGTCTGAGATATGGATCTACTTTTTCTTTCATATCACCAGGTAAAAATCCTAAACGTTCTCCTGCTTCAACTGCAGGTCTTGATAATATAATTCTTTCAATTTTTTTATCTAAAAGCATAGTCAAGGCGACTGCTACTGCTAAAAAAGTTTTCCCCGTTCCAGCTGGTCCAGCTGAAATTACAATATCACTTTTTCTTAAAGCTCTAACATATTCTTTTTGTTTTTCAGATCTTGGTATTACTGATTTTTTTGGTGTTTTAATAATATCTGAAATATTTTGATTAGAATTTTTTATTTTCTCATTAATCATAAATTTATCTATTGAAGAAATTATATCTTTTTTTTCAATTGTTCCATTATTAATAAACTGTTCTGATAAAAATTGTATTGCATTTTTTATAATTTCATTTTTTTCTGGACTTGATTTTATTAATATTGAATTACCCCTAGAATATAAGCTTACCTTTAATAGTTTTTCCAACTCTTTTAAATTTTTATTAAATTCACCAACAACTCCCATAAGTAAATCATTATCATGAAATATTACACTTAATGATTTGTTATCAGAATATAAAAATTTTAAATTTGAATTAATTTTTTTTAAAACTGTATTACCCAATTTTTAAGCTACCTTTTTTTTTTGATCTACAATTATTTTTCCAAATAAACTATTTTGATTACTATTCTTTATTTCAACTTTTACTATTTTTCCAATATTTTTTATATCACCATCAAATATAACAGATGTCATATGTTCCGTTCTACCAAATAACTTTACTTTATCTTTCATCTGATTCTCAACTAAAACTAGCACTTCTTTGTTTTCTAAAGCTTTATTTCTATTTATTTGACAATCAAATAATTTTTTTTGAATAATATTTAGCCTTTCTTCTGCTTTTTTTTTATCAATCAAGTCTAAATGAGCAGCTGCTGTTCCAGGTCTTGGACTAAAAATAAAAGAATATGAATTAATAAAATTTATATTTTTAACTAAATCTAAAGTATTTTTAAAATCCTGATCATTTTCCTCAGGGTAAGCAATAATAAAGTCACTGGAAAACTCTATATTTGAATTAATTTTTTTTAATTTTTCATAGATATTTAAATATCTTTCAATTGTGTGCTTTCTATTCATTAGCTTTAAAATTTTATTTGAACCACTTTGAACTGGTAAATGAACAAGTGGCATTAATTTTTTACTTGTCCTATAGACATCAATCAAATCTTCTGTCATATCCTTTGGATGTGAGGTTGTATATCTAATACGTTCTATCTCATTAAATTTTTCTAATTCTAATATTAAGTTTGATAATTTAAATTTTTTATTTTTTGTTTCATAACTATATGCATTAACATTTTGACCTAAAAGAATTATTTCTTTTGCCCCACCCTTAATTAATTCCTTTGCTTCATTAATAATTTGATCAAAAGGCCTAGAATATTCAGGTCCTCTTGTATATGGAACAACACAAAAATGGCAAAATTTATTACATCCTTCTTGAATTGTTAGGAATGAAGAAATCTTACTATCTTTATTTTTAATTTTTTTTAAGTAATTAAATTTAGAAATGGTATCAAATTCAGTTTCTTCTTTTTTTTTTTTATCAACTATGTATTTTAAAATAGTATCATTAATTTTATGATATGATTGTGGACCTATTATAATATCAATATATGGCTCTCTTTTTAACATTTCTTGATTTTCTGCTTGAGCTACACAGCCTGCAACTATAACTATTGGTTTTTTTTTATTTCTAAAAATTTTTTTTACTCTTCCAATCTCATGATAAACTTTTTCTTTAGCCTTGTCTCTAATATGACAAGTATTTAAAAGATAACATTTTGCATCCTCATATTTATTTGTTCTTTCAAAACCAATTTTTTTTACAGAATCAAAAATACGATTAGAGTCATATTCATTCATTTGACATCCAAATGTTTTTATAAAAAAAAAATTTTTCATTTAATTAAGATTTTTTTTTAATTCCATACAACTCTAGTTTGTGATCCACTAGGTCATAACCATATTTTTCTGCTACTTTCTTTTGAAGTATTTCAATTTCTTCATCAACAAATTCTATAATTTCTCCAGATTTTACATCTATTAAATGATCGTGGTGACCTTCGTTTAGTTCTTCATAACGTGCTTTACCACCTTTAAACTCATGCTTAGCTAATATTCCCGACTCTTCAAATAATTTGACAGTTCTATAAACTGTCGCAATGCTAATTTTTGAATCTATTTTTGAAACTCTATTATAAAGCTCATCAACATCAGGGTGATCATTTGATTCCGACATTACTTTTGCAATAATTTTTCTTTGGTCTGTAAGTTTAACTCCCTTAGATTGACATTTCTGTTCTATTGTTTCTAACATAGTTTATTTTAGCTTAAATAAAGTGGTTTAATCAAATTTTTTTTAATTTTAATTTTATCGCATAAATTAGGTACATCTTCATACTTAATTTTCTTAGATTTATCAAAATCTAAAAAACTAAAACAATAATAGTCTATTTTTTTAGCTAAATAATACCCCTTAACAATAGACAAGGAGTTTCTTATTCCCGCAAAGCTTCCTGGTCCTCTATTTACATAAATTGCATCTATAATATTAATTGAGCTATAATTGTTGCTTAAAAATTCTTTAATTAAAATAATTAATTTTTCAAAATTACTTTTACTATTCTCATGACTACAGGTATAAACTTTATCATTAAGCATGAGTGTTAAAAAAATTTTATCAGACGCTGCATCAATAATTAAATTATTCATAATATTAATATTATTTAGTATTAATTCTAAAGCAGAAGAAAATAATATCAAACACTATTCTAAAGATATGGGGACTATTGTCTTAATGTATCATAGATTCAACGAACATAAATATCCTTCAACTAATATTGAAATGAATATTTTTAAAAGTCAAATGAAAATTATTAAACAATCAAATTTTAAATTTTATGATCCTAATAATTTTAAAAAAAACTTTAAAACTCCTAAAAAGGAAAAAAAAGTTTTAATCACTATTGATGATGCATTTTCTTCTTTCTATGATAATGCATGGCCATTTTTAAAAAAACATAAAATACCTTTTATTTTATTCGTATCTACTGAAACTGTAGGAAAATTTGGTTATATGAACTGGGAACAAATAAAAGAAATAGAAAAAGAAAATTTTGGATACATTGGAAATCATTCACATACTCATAAATATTTGGTCAATTTAAAAGAAAAAGATTTTTTACAAGATATGAATAATGCAAATAAAATTTTTATTAAAAAACTTGGATATAATCCAAAATATTTTTCTTATCCTTTTGGTGAGTATAATAATTTTATAAAAAATTACATTTCAAAAAATTTTAATTTTGCTTTTGGCCAACATTCAGGTGTTATTGATATCAATAAAAATAGACATGAATTACCTAGATTTCCAATAAATGAAAAATACGGAGATCTTTCTAGATTTAAATTTTTAATTAATTTGCAACCACTTCAATTTAAAAAAATGAATCCTGAAAATAAATTCATTAACAGTAAAAATAATCCACCAAATTTTTTGGTTGAATTTTTTAAAGAACAAAAAAATTTAAAAAATATTAATTGCTTTTCAGATGAAGGAAATAAATGGGAAAAGTCAAATACTATTATTAAAAATAATATTTTAACAATTAAATTCAGAAATAAATTTTTATTTAGAAGGGGTAGAATTAATTGTTCACTAAATGATAATGGAATCTGGAGATGGTTTGGGGTTCAATTTTCTGTTTCAGAATATTAAATTAAATTTTTAAGCCTACTACTCGTAGGAAGTAATTTTACATCATCAAAATCTTTCAAAGAATTTTGGGTAATTATTTTTTTAAGTACTTTAATATATTCTTTTCCTGTTGCGGCATATTTATCTAAGTAATCTGCTAAAATTAAACTATCTAATTTTTGTTCATCATCTCTTAGTACAGCTCTTGCTTTTCTAAATTTCTTATAACTTGAGTGAGTATTTAAATTTCTATAATAAGCCCTTATTGATGCCTTCAGTATTTTAAATTTCATCACTTTATGATTTTCTAAACTATTTGAACCAAGCGGCTTAATTCCTTCTCCTGTATATGTCCATTGTCCAAATAAAGCATTTCCTTCTAATGCAAATCTTGATGTGCCCCAACCAGTTTCCTTTGCAGCCTGGGCAATAGCTAAAGAAGAGGGAACTTCATCCATTCTTATTTTTAATGTGGATAAATCATTCTTTTTAACTCCATACTGTTTTAATTTTATTTTAAGCCATTTTTTTTCAGCCACAGAGTTATTGTTTTTATTTAAAATATTAAAAAGTTTTTTTCTATCAATTTTAATTTGATTGGTTTCTGCTAGAATTAAAGGAAGAATTATTTGTATAAATAAATTTTTTCTTTTTTTTGTATTTTCAATCTTTTTCATTTCTTTAGGTAAAAGTGACAACGAAATAGGTTTTACAAATTTATTTTTTCTAACATCAGAAATGTTATAATTAGTATCCTTAAATATTTGTTCAATAACAGTAGCACTAAGTCTTACACTGTCTTCGGGAATAGCATCAAATTCAAATATATCTTGAAAAATATTTGTTATATCTAAATCTTCCACTTCTTCTGTTTTAATAGAATCTCCACTTAATACTCTTTCTAATTTTAATTTGGAACTATTATTCACTTCTTGAGATTTTTTTTTAAAGTTATCTAATATTGGTAAAAGGAAAAAAATTGTAATTATAAGAAAACTAGATAAGCCTGTATAATAAAAACTCTTAAAATTATATTTTAACGCTAACTTATTATTTTTCTTGTTAAGTATCTTTAATTTTTTTTCATATAAAAATTTTTTTAGATGAGAAAATAATAATTTATTTAATTTTTTCATTGTACTCTATATAGCCAACACTTCTTTTACATCAGGAATATAATGACACAATAAATTTTGCACTCCTTGCTTTAAAGTCATAGTAGAACTTGGACACCCTGAGCAGCTACCTTGCAACTGAACTTTTACTACACCATCTTTAAATTCTATAAACTTTATATCTCCGCCATCTTTAGCCACAGCAGGTCTTATTTTTGTGTCTAAAATTTTTATTATTTTTTTTTCTATTTCTATGAAATTTACTTCTTTTTTATTATCTAAATTTTTATCAATTACGAACTCTTTTCCATTAGAATAAAAATCATTTATTAATGAAATTACAATATGTTTTACATCTTCCCAGTTAGTATTCTTTTCCTTATTTATTGATAAAAAATCTGCACCTAAAAAGATTCCTGTTACACCATTTATTGAAAGAAGATTTCTTACAAGCTCATTATTTATTTCTTCTTTTTTAGTAATTTCTAATGGTCCACTATTAGATACAGCTTTTCCAGGTATAAATTTTAGTGAATTTGGATTTGGTGTTATTTCAGTTTGAACATACATAGCTTATTATATAATGATTAATTTTAAAAGTTAAACTAATTAATACATTTTATTAAAATCCCACTAATTCTTTAATTTCTTTAATTTTTTTGGATGCCATTTTATCTGCCTTTTGAGCTCCTTCTAATAAAATATTGTCCAAATACCTTTCATCATTTAATAATTTTTTTATTTCTTTTGAAATTGGATCAATTTTTTCAATTAACAATTGAGAAAGTTTTTCTTTAAATTCAGAGAAATTTTTTCCACTGAATTCATTTATTGATTGCTCTAAATTTTGATTTGCTAAACTAGAATAAATTCCTAATAAATTTTCAGCCTCTGGTCTTTCTGCTAAATTGTTTTGATTAATAGGCATAGACATTGGGTCTGTTTTTGATTTTTTTATTTTATTAAATATTTGATCTTTACCGTCTGTAAGATTAATTCTACTTAAATCCGAAGGATCAGACTTGCTCATTTTTTTTTTACCATCCTTAAGACTCATAATTCTAGAAAATTGTTTTTGAATTAAAGGCTCTGGAACTTTTAAAAAATTTGGCGCATTAAAATCATTATTAAATTTTTGAGCAATATCCCTGCATAATTCCAAGTGTTGTTTTTGATCATCACCTACAGGAACGTGCGTAGAATCATAAAGTAAAATGTCAGCAGCCATTAGTACTGGATATGCATAAAGTCCAATACTTGCCTTCTCTTTATCTTTTCCAGCTTTTTCCTTAAATTGTGTCATTCTGTTTAACCATCCCATTCTTGATACACAGCTTAATATCCAGGCTCCTTCTGAATGTGCAGATACTAAGGATTGATTAAAAATTATACTTTTTTTTGGATCAATTCCACTAGCAATAAATATGGCTGCTGTTTCTCTTATATTTTTTTTTAATTCTTTAGGATCTTGTTTAACAGTGATTGCATGAAGATCAACTACACAAAAAATACACTCATTACCTTTTTGATTGTTTAACTCTACAAAATTTTTAATTGCTCCCAAATAGTTTCCTAGATGAAGATTACCTGTTGGTTGAACACCTGAAAAAATTTTTTTACCCATTGATTTAATACTTTAATTTAATATCACTAATTTTAAAAGCTTTGATCAAAACTGCAATTAACAAATAAGAAATAAGACCTAATAATACTGTACCAATTAGGTAGGCTGATTTAAAATTTTGCTCATATGTTAGATTACTACCAAAAAAATTAATTAAATAATTGAAAAATAGTCCCATAATAATCGTTGCTACTATAATTCTTATAAATCTATTTATAAATACTAAGTTAAAATTAAATAAATTCTCTTTTTTTAAAAAAATAAATAATATAATCGAATTAAACCAAGAAGATATGCTTGTTGCAATAGGAATGATAATAAATCCAATACTTTTAAAATAAAAGATACTAATTATAATATTTAATGCAACTGAAATCAAAGAAATATAAAATGGAATTTTAGTATTATGGCGTGCAAAGAAAAAAGTTGAAAAAACTTTTATTAAAGAAAATGCTGGTAAGCCTAAACTAAAATAAAATAAAGCTTTAGCAGAATTTTTAACTCCACTTTCATCAAATGAACCATAACCAAATAACGCAGATACAATTTGTTCAGAAGCAATCAAAAGAGCAGCAGAAGCAGGAATGCTCAGGAATAGGCTTAATTCTAAAGCTTTATTTTGAATTAGTACTATTTTATCTTTATTATCATTTTGAATATATTTAGAAAGTTGAGGTAATATAACCGTTCCAATTGCTATTCCAGCAATAGCCAAATTTATCTGATAAATTCTATCTGCATAATAAAGATAAGAAACTGCACTTGCTTGAAATGATGCAATTATAGTTCCAACTAAAATGTTAATTTGAGTAACGCCAGAAGAAAATACACTTGGTAGAAATTTTTTAAAAAATTTTTTTTCTTTTTCACCAAATTTAATTTTGAAAACAATTTTTGGTAAATAAAATTTTTTTACAAACATATATAAGAATATTAACTGAATGATCCCAGATATAGTAACAGCGTATGATAAATAAAATACAAGTTGATCGTTTAAAAATTTTCCATAAAATAAAACTCCTATCAACATTATATTCAAAATTATTGGGGCTGCTGAAGCAACTGCAAATCTATTATGTGAATTTAAAATTGCTGAAAAAAAAGATGCTAAGCTTATAAAAAATAAAAAAGGAAATGTTATTCTAGTTAGATTAATTGCTAATTCCATTTTTTGATTGTCACCATCAAACCCTGGTGCTATCAAAAAAACAAAAATAGGCATGAAAATCTCAACGACTATAACTAGAAAAAATAAACCTAAAATTAATAAATTGAATACATTGTTTGCAAATTCATTAGATCGATCTTTTCCTTGTGAAAGTTCAGATGCATAACTTGGAACAAATGCCGCATTAAACGCCCCCTCTGAAAAAAGTCTCCTAAAAGTATTGGGAATTCTAAATGCAACAAAAAAAGCATCAGCCAAAGAACCAGTTCCAAGAAATATTGCAATTAATATATCTCTCAAATAACCAAGTAACCGACTTATTATAGTAAAAAAACTAAATGTGCCTGTTGACTTAATAAGGTTCATAAATCATATTAGTCTTAAATTTGCTCCATTTGTATAGCTAATTACCTTAAATGAAAAAAACAAAAATTGATCATTACACAGACAAAGAAGCTTTAGATTTTCATAATAACAATAAATCTGGCAAGATTGAGATTATTTCATCAAAACCTATGACTTCAAAAAGAGACCTAGCTTTAGCTTATTCTCCTGGTGTTGCCGCTCCTGTGCGAGCAATTTCAGAAAACCCCGATGCAGCATATGACTATACAACTAAAGGTAACTTAGTAGCTGTAATAAGTAATGGATCTGCAATCTTAGGAATGGGAAACTTAGGTGCTCTCGCATCTAAACCAGTCATGGAAGGTAAAGCAGTATTGTTCAAAAGATTTGCAGATATAGATTCTATAGATTTAGAAATAGATTGCAGCGATGCTAATGAAATAATTAATAGCATAAAAAATTTTTCGCCTAGTTTTGGTGGTATAAATTTAGAAGATATTGCTGCTCCAGATTGTTTTATTATTGAAGAAAAACTTAAAGAAATTTTAGATATTCCAGTTTTTCATGATGACCAGCATGGAACTGCTATAATTACAACGGCTGCATTAATTAATGCACTTGATATATCTAAAAAATCAATAAAAGAAATTAAAGTAGTTGTAAACGGAGCTGGAGCTTCAGCAATGGCCTGTACTAACTTATTTAAAAATAGTGGTGTACCACAAAAAAATATAACTATGGTAGATAAAAAAGGAGTTATCTATCGAGGAAGAGATAATTTAAATCAATGGAAGTCAGCTTATGCAATTGAAACAAAACATAGAACTTTAAATGAAGCAATTGATAATGCAGATGTATTTCTAGGACTGTCTGTAAAAGGTGCACTATCTAAAAGTATGGTTAAAAAAATGGCAAAAGACCCAATAATTTTTGCTTGTGCAAATCCTGATCCAGAAATAACTCCAGAAGAAATTCAAGAAGTTAGAGATGATGCAATTATTGCAACAGGTAGGTCGGATTATCCAAATCAAGTAAATAATTTAATTGGTTTTCCTTATATATTTAGAGGAGCCCTAGATGTTAGGGCTAAAACTATTAATGAAGAAATGAAAGTTGCAGCAGCTAATGCCATAGCAACTCTCGCACGTGAAGATGTTCCAGACGAGGTTGTTGCTGCTATGGGTGGTGACAGACCACATTATGGACGAGAATATATAATTCCGTCAACATTTGATCCAAGACTAATTAGTGTAATTCCTGCTGCTGTTGCGAAAGCTGCAATCAATAGCGGTGTTGCAAGAATAAAGATAAAAGATTTTGAAATTTATAAAGAAAAACTTAAACAAAGATTAGATCCCTCAGTAACAATCATGCAAGGAATTAACTCTCAAATAAAAAAAAATAAAAAAAAAATTGTTTTTGCTGATGGAGAGGATGAAAATACTTTAAAAGCTGCAATTGCTTTCAAAAACAGTGGTTTAGGAACTCCAATATTGGTTGCTAAAAAAGATACAATTAAAAAAAAATTAAAAGAAATTGGTTACAGTGAAAATTTTGATATCGAGATAACTAATTCAACTGATAAAAAAAAGAGAGAGAGGTATGTAAGTTTTTTATTTAAAAAAATGCAGCGAGAACAAGGTTTACTTGAGAGGGATTGTGACAGAATGGTTAGAAATGATAGGGTAATTTGGACTTCATGTATGGTTTCATGTGGAGATGCTGATGGAGCTGTAACTGGAAATACAAGAAGATATGGAGCTTCATTAGAAAAAATAACAAAAGTAATTGATTCAAGACCTGGAGAGATAATGTTTGGTCTTAATATGATTGTTAATAAAAATAAAACTGTTTTTATTGGAGATACAAGTGTACATGAATATCCTAGCTCTGAACAACTAGCTGAAATAGCAATATCATCTGCACGTGTTGTAAGATTATTTGGTTTTGATCCAAAAATTGCTTTTGTATCTCACTCTACATTTGGACAACCATTAACAAGCAGAACTAAACATATAAAAAATGCCGTAGATATTTTAAAGAAAAAAAATGTAGATTTTAAATTTGATGGTGATATGCAGCCAGATGTTGCTTTAAATGATCAATATAAAGAACTTTATCCATTTTCAGAAATAGTTGGAAGTGCAAACGTATTAATTATGCCGGGACAACACAGTGCTGCTATTTCATACAAGATGATGAGAGAATTAGGAGGAGCAAAAGTTATTGGTCCTTTATTAATTGGTTTAGGTCAACCTGTTGAAATTGCACCATTACGATCTTCTACTTCAGATATATTAAATTTAGCTTCTATAGCAGCTTACTCTGCTGGAATAATTAATTATAAAAAAAAAAATTAATTTTTTTGTATTCTCAAATCTTCAACTAATAAAATACTAGCAATTACTTTTTCAACGTCTAAAATTTGTTTTGCTTCATTAATAACTTCTTTTCTTTCTTTTGAAGTTAATGCAATACCATAAATAAAAATTTTCTTTTTATAGGTATCCACATTATAATTCGTTGATTTTATATTTTTATTGAAAATAAGAGCTGTTCTTAATTGAGAGGTAATCAATAAATCTTTTGCAGATTGCTTAAAATTAAAATCTTCTTTAATTTTAATATCGTTTTTAACTGACCTTACACCTTCAGTTTCCCAAGCAATCTTAGTAATGTGTAATTTTTCTTCAGGGTCATCAACTTTACCAGTCAAATATATTCTACCATCTAATGTTTTAACTTTAATTTTTAAAAAATATTTTTTATCTTTTAAAGATAGTCTTGCAACTAAATTTTTTTGCATTATTGAGTCATCAATTTGTGTTCCAATTGACCTTGGGTCTAAAGCAACACTTACACCTGTCCCAAAAACACCTGTGGAAGACACACCTACACATCCAGTAACAATTAAAAACAATAAGAAAATTATAATTACTAATTTATTTTTCATTTTTTATCTTCAAGCAAAAATTATAAATATCTTTTTTCGATATTTCTTTTTCCCTTGAAATTAGATTAACTATATCCTTTACACTTAAAGTTTTAATCATTTTTTTTATTTTCTTTTTATCTAATTCATTTAATTTTTTTTCAATATTTTTGTTAATTTCTCCTTCAGAAATTACAACCGTTAGTTCACCTTTTGGTGGTTTTAAATAATGATCTAAGGTATTAACAGATGTTCTAATATATTCTTCATAGAATTTTGATATTTCCCTACAAATTAATATTTTTCGATCTGAAAAAAATTTTTTAATAGGTTGTATAGATTTGTTTATTTTTTTTGGAGAAACAAAAAAAACAATTGAACAATTCAATTTAGATAAAATAGCTAAATCTTTATTTAAATCTTTATTTTTTTCTGGAAAAAAACCATAAAAGTAATATTTTTCACAAAAACCACTTATAGAAACAGCGGCAGTGACTGCAGAGGCCCCAGGTATCGGATAAATATCTATTTCATTTTTTACACATTCGTTAATAAGAATGCTTCCAGGGTCAGAAATGCTCGGAGTACCTGCGTCAGAAATAATTGATATTATTTTTTTTAATTTTAAAATTTTAATGATTTTATTAAGGTTTTTAGTTTCATTAAATTTATGGTTAGAAATTAACTTTGATTTAATCTTATATTTTTCTAATAAATATTTTGAAACCCTTGTATCTTCACATAATATGTAATCTGATTGTTTTAAAACCTCAATAGCTCTTATAGTAATATCTCCCAGATTTCCGATTGGCGTAGAAACAACATATAGACCATGTTTTAATTTATTAATTTTTATGTCTGTTTGTGGAATCATTAAAATATAACTATTATAATAACAACATTAAAATGAAAGTATTTACTAAAATAATAATTTTTTCTATTTTTATTTCAACTTTTTGTGAGCAAAATCTACTTGCCTTGGAAAAAATAAAAATTGGTTTATTGGCTCCACTTTCTGGTAGTAGCGGTTACGTTGGTGATTCAATAGTAAAATCTGTTAAACTTGCAGTTAATAAAATTAACAATCCAATACTAGAAATTCTACCAAGAGATACTAAAAATAATCCAATTATAACACTTCAGGCGGCTAAAGATCTTAAAGCACAAGGGGTAAAAATTATTATTGGTCCTATTTTTAATCAAAATCTTATTTATTTAGATGAACTCAAAGATATAACTTTTATATCCCTAACAAATAAAACACTTCAAAATCCTAAAAATGTTATAAGCGCAGGTATAAATTCACTTTCACAACTTAAAGCAATTATTAAATTTCAAGAATTCCACCAATTAAAAAAAACAATTTTTTTACTTCCTGAATCACATTTTGAAAATGAAATCCGAAAAGCCATTGAAGAAACAAAAATTAAAATTAAAAAATTACATATTTACGACTCAGATCCAACTAAACTTACAAAAAAAATTGAGAAAATTACAAAATACAAAGAAAGGCAATTAGATCTTAATAATAAAATTAAAAAATTAAAAAATTCTGATAATCCAAATAAAGAAGCATTAATTAAAATCTTAGAAAAAAAAGACACTTTTGGAAAAATTAATTTTGACTCAATCATCATTTCAGACTTTGATGAGAGTTTAAAAAGTATAACAACCTCTTTACTTTATGTTGATGTGTATCCAGAAGAAATTTTCTTTATTACCTTAAATCAATGGTTCGACTCTTCATTGCTTGTAGAAAAAAATTTACAACCATTATATTTTCCATCTATAGATTTAGAAAATTATAACAAATTCTCAAAAAAATATTATTCACAATTTAAAGAATATCCTAACCCATTAGCGATAATTTCTTATGATGTTGTGGGGTTAATATATTTTTTAATTTCACAAAATAATTTTGAAATTGACAATAAATTATTTGTTAGAAAAAACAAATTTAAGGGTAAAATTGGTTTTTTTGAAATTAAAAAAAATAAAATCAATCATATTTTAAATTTTTATAAAATAGAAGATAACAAATTTAAAAAAATCTTTTAATTTTTTTAAATGCATTATAACGATGATCAATATTATATTTATCTTTTTTTTTCATTTCACCAAAGGTAAGTTTGCTTTTAAACGGTCTGAAAATAGAATCATACCCAAAACCGTTTTTTCCTTTTTTTTTACTTAAAATATAACCTTCTACTTTGCCTATTGAGTTTACAGATTTTCCATTAGGATAATAAATTGTTAAAACACAAACAAACCTAGCTTTAATTTTTTTTGAAAACCAATTTTTATCTTTTTTTTTAATTTCATTAAAAACTTTATTTATAGCTAAATTGAAATTATTTTTTCTTCCAGCCCATCGAGCTGAATAAATTCCTGGAGCACCTCCTAAAATATCTATCTCAAGTCCAGAATCATCTGCTAAACAAATCATTTTAGTTTTTTTTGAAAAGTATTTAGCTTTAATAAGTGAATTATCTTCAAATGATTTACCATTTTCTGTAGGACTTTTAATCTTAAAGTCTTTAATTGAATAAATTTTTAATGTTTTGGGTAATAAATCCTTAATTTCTTTAAGTTTTCCTTGATTATTGGTCCCTATAAAAATTTTTTTAATTAACATCTAGAAATTATAAAATTTCATACCATATAAGTTGTAATGGAAAAAGAACAAAACCAAAGCCCCGAAAATGAAAATATAAAAAAAGAAGATAATTTACCAAAAAATGATCAATCTAAAGAATCAAAAGAGAATGTAAAAGAGAAAAAAGCCAAGGAACTAACTCCAGTAGAAAAAATAAAAGAGCTAGAAGATAAGCTTACTCGCACATTTGCTGAGATGGAAAACCAAAGAAGAAGATTTGAGAAAGAAAAAGATGACGCGTTTGATTATGGTGGATTTTCTTTTGCACGTGAGGCTTTAAATTTAATTGACAATTTAGAAAGATCAAAACAATCTTTAGAAAATGACGAGAGTTTAAAAAATACAGAAGCTTTAAAAAAAACCTTACAACATTTTAGTATTATAAATAAAGATTTAATCTCAATCTTTGAAAAAAATAATATTAAACTAATTGATGCTGTTAACAAAAAATTAGATCCAAATCTTCATCAAGCAATGATGGAAATTGAAGATAATCAAAAAGAACCAGGAACAATTATTCAAGAAATTCAAAAAGGATTTTTATTTAAAGATAGACTTTTAAGACCATCTTTAGTTGGTGTTTCTAAAAAAAACTCTAATAAAGATGAAAAAAGTGAAGAAAATCAAGACAATTTAGAAACTAAATAATGATCAGTAGAACTTGTAGATTAAAAATTAACACTTATATGAACGATAGGATTTAAAATTATGAGCAAAATTATAGGAATAGATTTAGGTACAACAAATTCATGTGTTTCTATCATGGAGGGTTCACAACCTAAGGTATTGGAGAATGCTGAAGGGGCAAGAACTACTCCGTCCGTTGTTGCATTTACTGATACTGATGAAAAACTTGTAGGACAACCTGCAAAAAGACAAGCTGTTACAAACCCAGAAAATACTATATTTGCTGTAAAAAGATTAATTGGAAGAAATTTTGAAGACACAACCATAAAAAAAGATATCGCGTCTGCTCCATTTAAAATAGTAAATTCAGAAAAAGGAGATGCCTGGATCGAAGCAAAAAATCAAAAGTATTCTCCATCTCAAATATCTGCTTTTATTCTTCAAAAAATGAAAGCAACGGCAGAAAAATATTTAGGTCAAGAAGTAACAAAAGCTGTAATTACAGTTCCAGCTTACTTTAACGATGCACAAAGACAAGCAACAAAAGATGCTGGGAAAATTGCTGGATTAGAAGTTTTAAGAATTATTAATGAGCCAACAGCAGCATCACTTGCATATGGCTTAGATAAAAAAGCTAATAAAAAAATTGCAGTTTACGATTTAGGTGGTGGAACTTTTGATGTTTCAATTTTAGAACTTGGCGATGGTGTATTCGAAGTTAAATCTACAAATGGTGATACCTTTTTAGGTGGTGAAGATTTTGATAATACTATTGTTGATTATTTAGTTGATGAATTTAAAAAAGAAAATGGTGTTAATCTTAAAACTGATAAATTAGCCCTACAAAGATTAAAAGAAGCTGCTGAAAAAGCAAAAATAGAATTGTCTTCAGCTGAACAAACCGAAGTAAATTTACCTTTTATTACAGCAGATAAAACTGGACCTAAACATATTGCATTAAAAATGACTAGAGCTAAATTAGAAGCTTTAGTAGAAGATTTAATTTCTAAAACTTTACCCCCATGCAAAACAGCATTAGCAGATGCTGGATTAACAGCTAACGAAATTGATGAAATTATCTTAGTTGGTGGTATGACAAGAATGCCGAAAATTTTAACTGAAGTTAAAAATTTTTTTGGAAAAGAACCAAGCAAAAGTGTTAATCCAGATGAGGTAGTTGCAATGGGAGCAGCAATTCAAGCAGGAGTATTACAGGGTGATGTAAAAGATGTTCTTCTTTTAGATGTAACTCCTCTATCATTAGGAATCGAAACATTAGGTGGTGTTTCTACTAAATTAATAGATAAAAACACAACAATACCAACAAAAAAAAGCCAAGTTTTTTCAACAGCTGAAGATAGTCAGCCAGCTGTATCAATAAAAGTTTTGCAGGGAGAAAGAGAAATGGCTTCAGACAATAAATTACTAGGAAATTTTGAGCTTGTTGGAATTGCCCCGGCACCAAGAGGGGTTCCACAAATTGAAGTGACTTTTGATATCGATGCTAACGGAATAGTAAATGTTTCAGCAAAGGATAAAGGAACTGGAAAAGAACAAAAAATTCAAATTCAAGCTTCTGGTGGCTTAAGTGATGAAGAAATTAAAAAAATGGTTAAAGAAGCTGAAGCAAATAAAGAAGAGGATAAAAAGAAAAGAGAATCTGTTGATGTAAGAAATCAAGCTGATACTCTTTTACATTCTACAGAAAAAAATTTAAAAGAACATGGTAGTAAAGTCTCCGATTCAGAGAAAAAAACAATAGAAGATACTTCCAAAAGCTTAAAAGATGCCATCAAAGGAACTGATATTGAAGAAATTAAGAAAAAAACACAAGATTTAGTTCAAGCTTCTATGAAGTTAGGTGAAGCAATATACAAATCTCAGCAAAACCCAAAACCTAACGCATCTAAAGATAGTGGTGAAAAAGACAAAGGAAAAAAAGACGACAATGTAGTTGATGCGGATTTTGAGGAAGTAAAAGAAGAAGATAAAGAAAAAAGCGCTTAAGATTAACAGCTATTTGTCTATAATAATTTATGGCAAAAAGAGATTTTTATGATGTCTTGGGTGTTAGTAAGAGTTCTGGTCCGGAACAAATAAAAGCAGCATATAGAAAATTAGCTGTAAAACATCATCCAGATAAAAACCCAGGAGACAAAACCTCAGAGGATAAATTTAAAGAAGCAAGCGAAGCCTACCATGTCCTTTCAGATCAAGAGCGCAAACAAAATTATGATAATTTTGGACATGCTGCATTTGAAAATGGTGGTGGCCGACAAGGTGGTTTTGGAGGTTTTAGTGGTGGTGATTTTTCAGATATTTTTGAAGATTTTTTTAGTGATTTTGGTGGTGAAAGAAGAAGTAGAGGAAGAGGAAGAAAAAGCACAAGTAATAGAGGTTCTGATTTACGTTACGATTTATCAATAACTCTTGAAGAAGCCTATACTGGAAAAAAACAAGATATAAAATTCTCAACTACAGAAAAATGTAATACCTGTAAAGGTAACGGATCCAAACCTGGACATAATGTAGGTCAATGCTCTATGTGTGGGGGAAATGGAAGAATAAGAGCTAATCAAGGATTTTTTACAGTTCAACAAACCTGTCCACAATGTGCAGGAAGTGGTGAAGAAATAACTCACCCTTGTAATGATTGTAATGGTCAAGGAAACAAACAAGCATCTAAAAAATTATCAGTTACCATTCCAAAAGGTGTTGATGATGGTACTAAAATAAGATTAGCAGGAAAAGGAGAGGCTGGATCTAGAGGTGGAGTTAATGGAGATTTATATTTATTTATTAATGTTTATTCTCATGACCTTTTTAAAAAATCAGATGAAAATTTATTTTTTGAATGTCCTATTTCAATTACTGATGCGGCTCTAGGTACAACAATAAAAATTCCTACAATTGATGGTGGAAAAGCTAAAATAAAGATACCAGAAGGAACACAAAGCGGTAAGCAGTTTAGATTAAAGGGTAAAGGTATGCCCTATATGAGAGGTAGTGGAAACGGTGATCTTTATGTACAAATCAACACTGAAGTGCCAATATCATTAAATAAAGAACAAAAAGAATTATTGGAAAAATTTAGAGAAATTGAAAATGAAAAATCGAATCCAAGTATTAAAAAATTTTTTCAAAAAGCTAAAAGTTTTTGGAAAAATTAAATGATTATAAATTTACCTTTTAATTTTTGGAAAAATTGGAACGCCAGTCTATTTGTTAAAATAGTATATAACTCAGATAAATAAACAACCTTCTTATAAAATTTAATTAAATTAATAAAAATTTTAAAGGAGGTTTAATGAGTAAAAAAATATTATTTTACAAAGCAATTATATGGAACATTTTTGGATTTATTATGATGAGTGCATTATCATATCTATGGTTTGACAGCTGGATACAATCATTAAGTTTTAGTTTAATTGCGGTAGTTATAAGTGTCTTTACGTATTTTTTGTATGAGTTAGTATGGAATAAACTTATCAAAAAAAATGAAAAAAATTAACTTAGCAATTACTGGATGTATGGGAAGAATGGGTCAGCAACTTATTAAATCTTCTAGATTGGATAAAAATTTTAAAATAGTTGCAGTTACAGAAAACCAATTAATTAATAAAAAAATAGGTGGAATTAAACTTAGTTTAAATACTAAAAATGCATTTAAAAAAGCTAATTTAATAATAGATTTTACTATTCCTAAATGTACCTTTGAAATATTAAAAATTGCATCAAAACTAAAAAAAAGAGTTGTTATTGGAACAACTGGATTTACAAAAAAAGAAGAAGATTTAATTAAAAGATACTCAAGAAAAATTCCTATTTTAAAAGCTGGTAATATGAGTTTAGGAATAAATCTTTTAATGTATCTAACAGAAATTGCATCAAAGTCCTTAAAGAATAATTTTTTAAGTAAGGTCTTTGAAGTTCACCATAAACACAAGAAAGATCATCCATCTGGAACGGCTTTAATGCTTGGAAAAGGAATTGCAGTTGGAAAAAATAAAGATTTTTATAAACTGTTAGGAAAAAAATATTTAAATAAAAAATCATTTCCTTATGACAAAAAAATAAATTTTAACTCAATTAGAAAAGGTGAAATTATTGGAGAACATGAAGTAAAATTTTCAAGTGGTAAAGAAATAATTACTTTAAATCATGAAGCATTCGATAGAGCTCTTTATTCAGAAGGTGCTTTAACTGCAGCAAAATGGTTAATGACAAAAAAACCTGGACTTTATTCTATGAGAAATCTGATGAATTTTAAATAATGCATGAGAATAAGAAAGCTAAATTAATCTTAAGGATTTTAAATAAAATTTATCCAAAAACTCCTCTTCCTCTTAAGCACACTAATAATTTTACTTTATTAATTTCCGTACTTTTGTCTGCACAATGCACTGATATAAATGTAAATAATGTTACAAAAACTATTTACCCAAAATATAATAAACCAGAGCATTTTATAAAATTAGGAAGAAAAAAAATTGAAAAATTAATAAAAAGTATAGGCCTTTTTAGAGTTAAGGCTAAAAGTGTATTTTTTTTATCCAAACAATTAATTGAAAAGCATCATGGAAGAGTTCCAAAAACTTTCGAAGAATTAGAAAAATTGCCTGGTGTAGGTCACAAAACAGCAAGTGTAGTTATGTCTCAAGGTTTTGGCTATCCGGCATTCCCTGTTGATACTCACATTCATCGTTTAGCACAAAGATGGGGGCTAACAAATGGTAAGAATGTAGTTCAGACTGAGAAGGATTTAAAAAGATTATTCCCAAAAAAATCATGGAATAAACTTCATCTTCAAATAATATATTATGGAAGAGAGTTTTGTACTGCAAGAAATTGCTATGGTTTGACCTGTAAAATTTGTACTACCTGCTGCCCAGATAGAAAAAGAGAATTTAATACAAAAAAAGCTTAATTTTTTTTCAATAATAGACTAATAAGTACTTATGAAAATTTTAGGAATAGGAAATGCAATCGTTGACGTCATCTGCAAAGTAGAAGATGACTTTTTAAAAAATAATGAATTAACAAAAAGTACGATGAAACTGATTTTTGATGAAAGTGAATTTCAAAAATTATTATCTGATCTTAAAATTGAAAAAACTGTTTCGGGTGGATCAGTAGCTAACTCAATAGTCGGTTTATCCCAACTTCAAAATAAAGTAGGATTTATTGGTAAAGTTTGCGATGACGATCTTGGAAGCAAATATGAAGAAGGACTTAAAAAAGAAAATGTAGAATATTTTTACTCAAAAAAAAAAGAGATGTTACCAACAGGAACTTGCTTAATTTTAATAACTCCTGACTCAGAGAGAACTATGTGCACGTATCTTGGTACAGCTGGAAAAATAAACGAAAATGATGTTGATATTAATGCAGTTAAAAATAGTGAAATTATATTTTTAGAAGGGTATTTGTGGGATGAAGGTGATCCAAAAAAAGCATTTGATAAAGCAATAAATAATGCAAATAAAGTTGCAATGTCATTATCTGATCAGTTTTGTGTTGATAGACACAAGCCACATTTTTTAGACTTAGTTAAAAATAAACTAGATATTACTTTTGCAAATGAACAAGAAATTGTTTCTTTAATCGATGCAAAAAACTTTGATGAGGTAATTAATTTTTCAAAAGGACTTGGAAAACTTATTGTTTTAACTAGAGGAGAAAAAGGTGCAATTGCAATACAAGGTAATGAAGTATTTGAGTGTGATAGCAAAAAGAACTTAAAAATTGTTGATTTAACTGGTGCTGGTGATCTTTTTGCTGCAGGTTTTTTGCATGGTCATATTAATAATTTATCAATTAAAGAAAGCCTTCAAAAGGGAACTGAAATGTCTTCAAAAATTATTCAAAAAATTGGCGCTAGATTAAATTAAATTACTTTTTTTTTCTTTTAAAGCTTCCTTTACCTTTTTTTGATTTTACAATCTTAGTTTTGTATTTACTTGATCTTAAATCCTTAGCAATTAAGTTTCTTTTTTTCACTTTATTGAATAGCCTTCATTTTGACTTAAAATAAAATTATTATCTTTAAACTTATCAATAATTTTTTTTCTTAATCTATAAATGTGTGTTTCAACTGTATGTGTTTCAAGCTCAGATAAATAGCCCCAAACTTCATTTTGAAGAACACTTACTTTTTGAGGTTTTTTATTATTCTTCAAAAAAATAATTATATTTATTTCTTTTTCAGTAAGCTTTAGATGTACATTACTATTTGAAATTATTCTTGAATTTAAATCTAATTTATAATTAGAAATCCTTACAAAAGACTGATCGTTATATTTCTTTTTTAAAAGTTGAATATTTATCTTTTCTACAAGTTCATATATATTAAATGGATAAAGAATAAATTTATAGTTATTAATATTTTTAATAACTTGACCTTTTTCTACAAAAAATACTAGTTTTCTTAAGTTAACCTTTTTTTTTAACAATTCATTTTTATAACAAAATTTTGAAAATATTATAGAGTTTGTTATATTAACTCTATTAATGTCTTTTAAATTTACTTTATTTAAATTAAATTTTAAATAATCATTAAGTTCAAATAAAATTTGATATAAAGTATCAAATTCAGTAATTATAATATTGTGTTTAATCATTTTTAAATAACTTATGCTAATAAAACTTAAAAATAAAGACACCTTGGAATATGATGATTTTAAATTTAGATGTTCTATTGGTAAAAATGGCTTAAAAAAAAATAAAATTGAAGGTGATAAATGTACTCCTAAAGGATTATTTAATTTAGGCTATATTTATTATAGATCTGATCGTATTCCAAAACCCTCAACATTAATAAAAACAAAAATAATAAAAAAAAATTCTGCATGGTGTAATGATCCTTATAATAAATCTTATAATAAAGAAATTAAGACAAATAAATTTATAAATCATGAAAAACTTTATAGAAAAGATCATAAATATGATATTTTTATAGTTGTTAAATACAATTACAAAAAAGTAATTTCTGGATTAGGTAGTGCAATTTTTATACATTTAACTAAAGATTATAAAAGTACAGTTGGATGTATTGCTCTTAAAAAAAAAGATCTTTTAATACTACTAAAACTAATAAATAAAAAAGATAAACTCAAAATTTTTTAATCTCTTTTGCCAAATATTTTTGTTCCTATTCGAAGAAAAGTAGATTTATATTTTATTGCTTTTAAATAATCATTAGACATTCCCATACTTAAATCAATTAATTTTATTTTTTTTGAAAGATTTAACATTTCTAAAAAATATTTTTCTTCATTTAAATTTTGTGGTGGTAAACACATAAGACCAATTATATTTAGCTTTAAATCTAAACAGCAAATTTCATAAAAATTTTTTAATTTTTCTGGGTCAATTCCACTTTTTTGAGACTCATTTCCAATATTAATTTGAATAAATATTTTAACTTTTTTATTTTTTTTTTGTTCTTCAATAGAAATTTTTTCAGCTAATTTTAAATTATCTAATGAGTGTATATAGTCAAATAAAGGAATTGCATATTTTACTTTATTAGTTTGTAATTTTCCTATCATGTGTAACTGAATATGATCAAAACTTTGTTTAATATCTGTCCATTTATCAACTGCTTCCTGAACTTTATTTTCACCAAAATGAACATGGCCATAATTTATAAGTGGTAGAATTTCACCAATTGGAAACGTTTTGCTAACAGCAATAATATTAGGTTTATAAACTATTTCTTTTGTTTGGTTAATTTTTTGCTGTATTTCATTTTTTATTAATACTATTTTATTAACGACATTATGCATAAGAATTTACCAAAATATTATCACTTTATAGATAAATTTGAAAAAGATGACATTAAAAATATAAATAAAAATATAGCTATTATTTATAGAAATTATACTCAAAAGATTGATATAGGCCTTATAAAAAATATTAAAAGTTTTTATAAAAAAAAAGGTGTTAAATTTTTTTTAGCAAATAATATAAAAATGGCCATTCAACTTAATTTAGATGGGGTTTATATACCTTCCTTTAATAAACAAATAAAAATTAATTATTATTCAAAAAGAAAAAATTTTTTTGTTGTTGGTTCAGCACATAATTTAAAAGAAATTAAAATTAAAGAAAAACAAGGAGTGCATGCTATTTTTTTAACTCCATTATTTAAAACAATTAAAACAAATAAATTCTTAGGATCAATTAAATTTAATTTGTTATCTAAAATAACAAAAAAAAAAATAATTGCACTTGGTGGTATAAATAAATTAAATATACAAAAATTATTTCTTTTAAATGTATATGGTTTTGCCTCTATTTCATTTTTAAATAACACTGATAAAGTATCTATAGACAAAATAATTACAAAACAAAAAAATCATATTGGTAATATAATGAAAAAATAAATGAACGAAATACTGAATATAAAAATAAAAAAATTATTTAACCATTTCCAAAATGCTAATTATGAATATGTAATTAGAGAATGCAGAGTAATATTAAAAAAATTTTCAGAAAATTATACAATATTAAACTTACTTGGTTTATCTTTACAACAAATAGGAAACTTAGAAGAGGCAAAAAATTCTTACCTTAAAGCAATAAAAATTAATCCTAAACATTCGGCATCATTAAATAATTTAGGAAGTGTTTGCAGAACAATGGAAGATTTTGAAAATGCTGAAAAATATTTTCTATTAGCTTTAAAAGTAAAACCTAATTATGTTAATGCTCTTTCAAATTATGGAAACCTTAAAAGAGAAATTAATAATTTTGATGGAGCAATAAATTTATATATTAAAGCATTAGAAATAGATCAAAATCAATTTCTAATTCATCACAACTTAGCTTTAGCATATCAGGGAATTGGAAAATTTGATCATGCTAAAAAACATTCATTAAAAGCATTAAAAATAAATCCAAACCATGCACTTTCTCATAAGATGCTAAGTTTTAGTAATAAATACATAAATGAAAATGATAGTCACTTTAAATTGATGAAAGAAAAACTGAAAGACGATAAAATAACAAATATTGCCAAAATAACACTTAATTTTTCAGTAAGTAAAGCATATGAAGATATGGGTAAGTTTTATGAGGCTTATAAGCACATGTTAGCTGGAAATGAATTAAAAAGAAATAATATTAAATATAACATTAATGAAGATATTAGATTATTTAAACAAATAAAAAAAAATTTTTTAAGTTTTAATTTTAATAAAAAACTAAAAGAAAATTTTGATACAAAAAAAATTATTTTTATATGTGGTTTACCAAGATCTGGTACAACATTAACAGAACAAATTATTGCTTCACATAAAGATGTATATGGCGCTGGTGAATTAAATTATTTATCAAAAACTATTAGAAAAAATTTTTTTAAAAATGATCTTTTAAATAATAAATCTTTATATGAAATATATCAAAATCGGACTCATTCTATTTATAAAGAATACATTTCTTTCTTAGATTTGTATAAATTTGAAGAAAATGTGATCACAGATAAAGCGCCACTAAACTTTAGATGGATTGGTTTTATTAAAATATTTTTTCCTAATTGTAAAATTATTCATTGTAAAAGAAATAATAAAGATAATTTTTTATCTCTTTATAAAAACTATTTTGATAGTGATAATTTAAATTGGTGTTATGATCAAAAAGAACTTATCTCTTATTATAATTTATATTCTGATTTAATGAAGTTTTGGAAAGAAAATATACCTAACTTTATTTACGAGGCTAATTACGAAAATATTGTTAAAAATCAAGAAGAGGAGTCCAAAAAAATAATTAAATTTTGTGAATTAGATTGGGATACCAATTGTTTAAACTTTCATAAAAACAACAAAACACCTATTAAAACTGTAAGTATTGTTCAGGCTAGAAAACCAATCTATAAATCTTCCGTTCATTTATTTAATAAATATTCAAAATACTTTCAACAATCTTTTGAATTGGTTAGTAATTTTTGAACAAAAAAAAGGCCCCATATTTCTACGGGGCCTTAAAATTTAATATAACTTACTAATTAAAATGCAAATGATACAGCAAGCTCTGTTGTTTCTTTATCAGAACCAGCAGTACCCTTCATATCATCAGCTTTGTTTATGTTAGCTTTAATTGACATTGAACCAGCAGTCCAAGAAGCACTAATTCCAGTGTCTTTCTCGTCTTTGCTAGAAGTGTCATTACCAACGTCGATTGTTCTTTGACCATAACCAACAGATATATTATCATTTAAATTAAATGATGCTCCCCATTGTGTTGTAGTCCAGTTATTAGCTCTTGACTGAGCTTCTTCAGCCATTTGAGCACCGAGTGTAACAGGTCCCATAGCAAACGTTACAAAACCAGTTGTTTGAGATGAGTCATTGCTTGCATCAGCGTTACCAACATCACCAAAACCAAAACCCATTGATAGTCCATCAGCTGGAGCCATAGTTAAAGCAATAGATTTACCAGTACCTGATCCTGCAGCACCTGTAGCACCATCTTCTAAGCTTCCACCACCTTGTTTCAAGTAATCAATACTTGCAGTTACTCCTGCGAACGTACCTGTATACGCTAAAGCACCAGCATTACCGATTCCAACTCTGAAACCATCATGACCAGTACCATATGAAATGTTATCCCATATTTCTTCATTAGCAGTTGGTGTTTTATCGTCAATACTTCCGATACCATGTCCACCAGCACCATTATCAAGCATTATTGATCCCATGTCTCCCATATCATACGTCATAGACGCAGATGATTGAGATGTACCATTGTTACCAAAATAAACGCTGATAGTATGACCAGTGTCTAGTTCACCAGATCCATTAAAAGATAGTAACTTGTTCATACCTATTCCGTTACCAGTTATAGATCCAGCTTCTCTATCAGTCCATGTAGCTTTTGCTGAACCACCTACGCTCATTTCACCCGCAAAGGCTGATGTAGCAACAAGTGAACCTGCTAAAGCTGACAAACCGATTTTTTTCAATTTGTTCATAATGTTCTCCTATTCATTGTTTTTATAATTAATTATAAACATTGATTTTTTATCAGTTTCTTTAAATATTTGTCGATTTTAAACTCTTATTTAATGCTTTTTTTATATAGTGTAGTATTTTTATCACAACTTCTGTTTTATGCTGAATTTATTGGGTTTTTAGCTATTGAATTTAACGTTAAATGCTTGATTTAATATGATAATGAACAATACAAACTATGACTAAAAAAAAAAAATATTTTGGTTTTATTCAATGGGCTTTTTTAAGTATTTTACTAACTGCTTTAGTCAGTTCATGTGGGATATATAAACCCTCTGATGCGAGAAAAGTTTCACCAAACCCAAAGGAAAGGGTTAAATCAAATATGGAAAAAGGTGAGGGATTTAGACTCAAAAATATTACAAAAAAGAAGGGAAGTTTTCAATTTGCTAGTTCAAATGAAATGTGGCGGGCAACTTTGGATGTTTTAGATTTTGCACCATTAAGTAATGTTGATTACTCAGGAGGAATAATTATTACTGACTGGTTTAATGAATCTAGTCAACCAAATAATTCTTTAAAAATTACAGTAAGATTTTTAACGAATGAAATAAGAGCAGATGGAATTGATGTAACTCTGCATAAAAAAATATGTAATAAAAATTTAGAATGCACTGTAAAAAAGTATTCTAGTAAAATTAATAGTGAAATTAAGTTGGCAATTCTAAAGAAAGCAACAAAAATAAGTAAAATGGACGAAGAAAAATATTTAGAGGAAAATGGTGAAGTCAGAATAATAAATGAATAATTGATAATCTAATATTACAAATTATTAAAAATATTAATTTAAATTAATTATAAAATATAAAACTTAAACTGTCATTATTAATTGTGGAAAGATATAATTTTAAATCAGTCGAAGAAAAATGGCAAAATTTCTGGGAAGTCAATAAAGTTTTTAAATCTAGAATAATTAAAGATAAAAAAAAATTTTATTGCTTAGAAATGTTTCCATACCCATCTGGTAATATTCATATGGGCCATGTCAGAAATTATACAATTGGCGATGTATTAGCCAGATATAAATCTATGCAAGGTTATAACGTTCTACATCCTATGGGTTGGGATTCTTTTGGAATGCCAGCAGAAAATGCTGCTAGACAAAATAATTTAGATCCAAAATCTTGGACTGAAAAAAACATTTTTACAATGAGATCTCAGCTTAAAAAACTTGGACTATCTATAGACTGGGATAAGGAAATTTCGACTTGTTCTCCTGAATATTACAAGCACCAACAAAAAATTTTTTTAGACATGTACGATAAAGGATTGGTTTACAGAAAAGAAAATTATGTAAATTGGGACCCTATAGATCAAACTGTCTTAGCTAATGAACAGGTCATTGATGGTAAAGGTTGGAGGTCAGGAGCTATAGTTGAAAGAAAAAAATTAAACCAATGGTTTTTTAATATTTCAAAGTTTTCAGAAGACCTGTTAAATGGATTAGAAAACTTAAACAATTGGCCTAATAAAGTTAAACTAATGCAAAGAAACTGGATAGGTAAATCTTTTGGTTGTGAAATAGATTTTAAAGTTGAAGGGACACTTCCAGTTGAAAAAATTAAATGCTTTACTACGCGTCCAGATACACTGTTTGGATTTTCTTTTTTAGCATTATCAATAGATCACCCCATAGCAAAATTTTATAAAGATAATAGCAATTTCAATAAATTTAAAAAAGATTGTTCTAAAACTGGAACAACAGAAGAGTCGATAGCCCAGGCAGAAAAAATAGGTTTTAAAACAGATTTAATTGCAATTAATCCTTTAGATAAAAAAAAAAAGGTTCCTGTTTATTTTGCAAATTTTGTTCTAATGGATTATGGATTTGGTGCAGTTTTTGGTTGTCCAGCTCATGATCAAAGGGACTTAGACTTCGCAATAAAATATAATCTAAGTATTACCACTGTTGTTATGCCAGACGACCAAGACAAAAATTTTAAAGTAGAAAAAGAGGCTTATACTGGAAATGGAACAATATTTAATTCTAAATTTTTAGATGGATTAAAATTCCCTGAAGATTCAGTTTTAAAAACAATTGAAATTTTAGAAGAAAAAAAATTAGGAAGAAAAAAAATTAATTTTAGACTAAAGGATTGGGGTGTATCTAGACAGCGCTATTGGGGTTGTCCAATTCCTATTGCTTACAATGAAAAAAATGAAATAATTAAAATACCTCTAAAAGATTTACCAGTCCAGCTTCCAGAAAATATAAATTTAAATACAAAAGGTAATCCACTAGATCACCAAGTAAAATGGAAAACAATAAATATAAATGGTCAAAAATGCATAAGAGAGACGGACACTCTAGATACTTTTGTTGATTCTTCTTGGTATTTTTTAAGATTTTGTTCTAGTAAAAAAATTGATGATGGATTTGATCAGAATGAAATTGATTATTGGTTGCCTGTTGACCAATATATTGGGGGCGTAGAACATGCAATTTTACATCTTTTATATTCTAGATTTTTTATGCAAGCAATTTCATACAAAAATAAGACATTTAATATTTTAGAACCATTTGATGGATTATTTACACAAGGAATGGTTTGCCATGAAACTTATAAAGATCAAAAAAACAATTGGTTAAGACCAGATGAAGTAATTAGCAAAGATGGCAAAAAATTTTATAATAAAAAAAACTTAAAAGAACAAATATTTGTAGGTCCAACAGAATCCATGTCAAAATCAAAAAAAAATACTATAGACCCTGAAGACATAATCAAAAATTATGGTGCAGATGCTGTAAGGCTTTTTATACTATCTGATAGTCCACCAGAAAAAGATGTTCAATGGTCGGAACAGGGAATGTTAGCCTCATATAAATTTTTACAAAAACTATGGACATTACATCAAAAAATAAAACAAAAAATAAAATTACCTGAAAAAAATTTAATTAATTCAAATGATATTTCAAAATTTACAAATCAATTAATAGACAAAGTAAGTAAAAGTTTAGAAAAATTTGGCTACAACGTAATTGTAGCTTATTTTTATGAAACCTATAATTTTCTTAACAAAGAACTGGAAAAAGAAATAACTAAAAATAATTTATTAGAAAATTATAAAAAAATTTTATTTTTAATGACCCCACTTATACCTCACTTCACATCTGAATGTTTAAAAGATCTTAATATTATTGACCAACAAAAGTGGCCACTTGTTGATAAAAAACTTTTAACAAGCAATAATGTTAATATTGTTATCCAAATTAATGGGAAAAAAAGATCAATTTTCAATACTATAAAAGATATTTCTGAACAAAATTTGATAAAAAATATAAAAAAAGATGAAAAAATTGATAAACTATTAAAGAATAAAGAAATCATTAGAAGTATTTTTATAAAAAATAAACTAATAAATTTAATAATAAAATAAATAATGATCAAAAAAAATATATTACTAGTAACTGTCTTTTTGGCTTTAACAAGTTGTGGATATCAAGCTATTTTTTCATCACAAGAATCTATTTTTACACTTCAAAAAATAGATATAGTTGAACAAAATAATATTAATATAAAAATTAAAAATCTATTAAAAATTTATCAAAATAAAAAAAACAAAACTAAATTTTATAATATAGTAATTAGTAGCAATAAATCTAAAGCTACTTTATCAAAAGATTCAAAAGGAGATCCAAAAATATTAGCTATAAATATTACAGTTAAAATAAATGTATTTGAAAATAACCATTCTAAAGGTGAAAAAATTTTTTTTCAGAGCAACAGTTATAAAAATGAAGTAAATAAATTTAAACTAAGTCAATACGAAGAAAAAATTGAAGCAAATTTAATAAATAAAATTACAGAAGAAATAATTATTTATTTACATTCAATATAAGATGATAGTTAAATCATTTGAGTTCAACAAAATAAATCTTGAACAAAAAAAATATTTTCTTTTATATGGTGAAAATGAAGGACTTAAAGATGAAATAATAAAAAAAATTGAACCAAAGTATTTTAAAAATATTTTTAGGTATGATGAAAAAGAAGTGTTAGAAAACAAAGATGATTTTTTTAATGGAATTTTATCTAAATCACTTTTTGAAAAAGAAAAGCTTATTATTATTAATAGGGCAAGCGATAAAATCAAAACAGTTGTTGAAGAAATAATTGAAAAAGAAGTTAATGATATCACATTTATTTTAATAGCAGGCATGCTTGATAAAAGATCAAAATTGAGAAATTTATTCGAAAAAAATAAAGAAATAATTTGTATTCCATTTTATGCTGACACTCATCAAGTTTTAAGTGTAATTACATCAAATTATTTTAAAGATAAAAAGATATCAATATCTCAAGAAATGATGAATCTTATAATAGATAGATGTCGAGGGAGTAGACAAAATTTAAATAATGAATTAATTAAAATTGAGAATTACTGCAGAAATAAAAAAAAAGTAAATATAGAAGAAATTCTAAAACTTACGAATCTTTCAGAGAACTATAACATTTCCGAACTGACAGATACGTGTCTTTTAAAAAATTCTAAAAAAACAGCAAAAATACTGAATGAAAATATTATCTCAACTGAAGATCTGATTGTTATAGTAAGAACATTTTTAATAAAATCAAAAAGACTTTTAAAACTTAAAAAAGAAATAAAAAAAAATATAAATATAGATGCTGTTATTACTAACTTTAAACCACCAATATTTTGGAAAGATAAAGATGTTATAAAACAACAATTGCTACAATGGTCATTAAAAGAATTGATAAATTTGATTGCAAATATTAACGATGTAGAACTTTTAGTAAAAAAAAATTCTTCTAATTCAATAAATATTTTATCAGATTTTATTATTAATAAATCAAATAGGATTAATAATTAAATTTAATTATATCGATAATTTTATTTAATTGATCAAGATCTTTATATTCAAATAATATGGATCCAGTGTTATTTTTTTTATTTTTAATTTGTACATTTAAACCAGTTTTTTCAACAAGAGCATATTCAAGATGTTTTAAATTTGGATCTTTATTATTAGTTTTTTGAATTCCCTTAGTTTTAAATATTTTAGCTAAACTTTCAGCTTGTCTTACAGATAGTTTTTTATCAATAATTTTTTTTGCTATAAAAAAAGCATTATCTAAACCAACAAGAATTTTTGCATGTCCCTGTGAAAGTTTGTTTTTTTCAATTAAGTCTAATACCTCTATTGGTAAACTTAAAAGCCTTAAACAATTAGCAACATGACTTCTACTCTTACCAATAAATTTAGAAACTTTATCTTGATCATAAGAAAAATCGTCAATTAATCGTTGATATCCTTTAGCTTCTTCAATTGCATTTAAATCATGTCTTTGAACATTTTCAATAAGAGCAAACTCCAATGATTTAAGGTCATCAACTTCAATAATAACAACTGGGACATCATGAAATCCGGCATTTTGTGCTGCTAGCCACCTTCTTTCTCCAGCAACTATTTCAAATTTAGATATTTGATCATTTGACTTCCTAACAATAATTGGTTGTATAATTCCACGTTCTTTAATTGAATTTGTTAATTCATCTAAATTTTCTTGATCAAAAATTTTTCTAGGTTGTTGTTTATTACGTACTAAATCACTTACAGATAATTTATTTATATTTGTTTCAATCTTAGTGTCTCCAATCAAAGATGAAAGTCCTCTACCTAATCCTTTTTTAATTTTAGAGGAGTCCATTAAGCTGCACTTTCAATAATTTTTTCTTGATTGATAAACTCATCAGTAAAACTAAAATATGCTTTGCTTCCTGGACATAATTTATCATAAATCAAAACTGGTAACCCGTGAGAGGGTGCCTCTGATAATCGTACGTTTCGTGGTATTACTGTGGTATAGACTTGGCTGTTAAAATAATCTCTTACTTCTTTTTCAACTTGAGATGAGAGTTTATTTCTTTTGTCATACATAGTTAAAAGAATTCCCCTAATTTTTAATTCTGGATTCAAGCTAACTTTGATTCTTTCTATAGTTTTCATTAGCTGAGTAAGTCCTTCTAAAGCAAAAAATTCTGTCTGAAGTGGAACGACTAATGAATGCGATGATACTAATGCCATAACAGTCAAAAGACTTAATGATGGCGGACAATCTATTAGTATATAATCATATTTAGCCTCAGAATCGTTTAAATATAGGGCTAATTGTGTCTTTAAAATGTAAGCCCTTTTTTTATCTCCTGCAGTTTCAACTTCAAGACCCGAAAGATCTACATTTGACGTTATGAGATCTAAATCTTTGAATTGAGTTTTTTTAATAACTTCAGATATTGATTTTGTTCCATTTAAAATTCCATAAATTGTTTCACCTGAGCTTTCCAAGTTTGAAAGTCCAAATCCTGTTGTTGCATTTCCTTGAGGATCTAAATCAATTACTAATATTTTTTTTCCTTGATGCGAAAGACCCGATGCTAAATTTATTACTGTTGTAGTTTTCCCTACACCACCCTTTTGATTTATTACAGATATAATTTTTGTTTTGATCAATTTTTTTTTTTAATATTTTTAATGTTTAATAAAAAAGAATCACTGCTTGTAATACTTTTTTTTTTTATATATTCAAAATCCCATTTCTTAAATGTATTCTCTAAAATTTTTTTTCCATTTCTTCCCATAAATAAAATTAAGTTTTTATAGTTTAAAAAATTTTCGTAAATTAATTCTAAAACTACAGGCAAAGGTTTAAATCCTCTAGCAATTATTGATCCTGAAACCATATTTTTATAGCTTAAAACATCTTTTTGAATTATTTCTGTATTTAGATTAAGTTTTTTTGATACTTCACGTAAAAAAGCACTTTTGTGAAAGCTTTTCTCATGTAGATTAATTTTTATGGACCGCTTTAAATTTTTAACCATAATAGCTAGTACTATCCCTGGCATACCACCTCCAGTTCCTAAATCTGAGCATTTATTACAATTAAAATCAATAAAATCAATAGCTTGTGCTGAATCTACTATGTGTCTTTCCCTTATATTTTTCTCAGAATTCTTACTTATTAAGTTAAATTGTCTGTTTTTCCTCAATATTAACGATATTAGTATTTCAAAATCAACCAATGTTTCACGTGAAACATTTTTGTGATTAATTAATAGTGGATATTTTTTTAAAATTTCTTCCATTAAGCTATATGCTTAATAGACTTTCTTTTTACATGTGACAACAAAATATATACAGCTGAAGGAGTTATTCCATCAATTCTAAGTGCCTGCCCCATTGTTTTTGGTCTTATTTCCTTAAATTTTGTCTTTACCTCATTTGAAAGACCTGAAAGCTCATCATAATTAACTTTTTCTGGAATTATTAGATTTTCATCTCTTTTAAAAGCTAAAATATCAGCTTTTTGCTTCTTAAGGTAGCCTCTATAATGAGCATTAATTTCAATTTGTTCATCAATTTCCTTGTCAAAAAATGGAATTTCTGACCATATTTCTCTTATTTTCACCATATCAACATTTTTTTGAGTCAAAATTTCCTTTGAAGATCTTAAAACACCATCCTTTGCTATTTTAATTCCAAATTTAGATATTTTAGATGGAGAAACAATCAATTTATCCATTTTGTTAGATATTTGATTAATTTTATAAGATTTATCATAAAATAATTCCTTTCTTATAGAACCTATTAATCCTATTTTTATTCCCTTTTCTGTCAATCTTTGGTCCGCGTTATCAGCCCTTAGACTTAATCTATATTCTGCTCTTGAGGTAAACATTCTATAAGGTTCGGATACACCTTTAGTAACTAGATCATCTATCATAACACCAATATAAGCATCTGACCTATCTAATATAAATGGTTCAGCTTTTTTAAATGACAAAGCTGCATTAATACCAGCTATGAGACCTTGAGCTGCCGCTTCCTCATATCCAGTTGTTCCATTTATTTGTCCAGCTAAGTAAAGATTGTGAATTTTTTTTGTTTCAAGGGTTAATAGTAACTCTCTAGGATCAATATAATCATACTCAATAGCATATCCTGGCCTAATAATAGATACATTTTCTAAACCATTGATATTATTGCATATTTCTTGTTGAATAGGTGCTGGAAGTGATGTTGAGATACCATTTGGGTATATTGTGTCATCTTCTAGCCCTTCAGGCTCTAAAAATATTTGATGACGACTCTTATCTGCAAATTTTACAATCTTATCCTCGATGGATGGACAATATCTTGGTCCAACTCCCTTAATGCTTCCTGAGTAGATCGCACTCTTTGTTAAATTTTTTTCTATTATTTTATGAACCTTTTCGTTCGTATAAGTCATTCGACATGAAACTTGCTTATTTAAATTTTTTTTAGTTAAGAAAGAAAAAAAATAGGGATTGTCATCAGCAAACTGTTCTTCTAAATTTTTAAAATTTATAGTTCTTGCATCTAATCTTGGAGGTGTACCTGTCTTAAGTCTTCCAATTTTAAAATTATACTTTTTCAATTGCTCACTTAAACCTGTTGATGGTTTCTCATCATACCTACCAGCTGGTGTCTTAACTTCTCCGATATGAATCAAACCATTTAAAAATGTACCAGTTGTAAGTATAAGCTTGCTACAATAAATTTTTTTACCTGATTGTGTTTCAAAAGCATTTATAGAGTTTTTTATAAAAATAAATTTAACTACAGGATCAGAAAAAACTGTTAAATTACAGTAGTTTAAAAGTTTTTTTTGCATAAATTTGCGATATAGAAATCTATCAGATTGAGTACGTGGTCCTCTAACTGCAGGTCCTCTACTTCTATTTAAAAGCCTAAATTGAATACCTGATTTATCTGCTATCTCTCCCATTACGCCATCTAATGCGTCTATCTCTCTTACTAGATGACCTTTCCCTAAACCACCAATAGCTGGATTGCATGACATCTCACCAATAGTTTCAATCTTATGAGTGAATAGAGCGGTATGAGCACCAAGGCGGGCTGAAGCAGTCGCAGCTTCACATCCTGCGTGCCCTCCCCCTATAACAACTACATCAAATGAAAGATCATTTTTCATACAATAAATTTATATATCAATAAAACTTTTACAAGAAGAGTAATAAATTTTATTTAAGTACTCCAAAAATAGAAATACATACTAAAACACAACATACAACCTTGAATAAGTTACACTTATCAACAAAAAGTGACTAATAAGTGCAAAAAACTCCCATAAAATGAACTTTATTTACCAATACAAAAATCGTTGAAAATACTGCCTAATATCTCCTCAACATCAATTTTTCCAACTATTATTCCTAGATGTCTTGTTGCTAATCGTAAATCTTCAGCCGCTTTATCAAATTCATCTAATTTACTTTTATTATTAAAATTTTGAAGATGATCTTTGCATAGAGCTAAATGATATCGATGTCTTTCTCTAGTAATAAAAATATCTTTATTGCTAGTAAATTTATTTTTTAACTTTAATTTAATTTTAGAAATTAGTTTATCGATATTTTGATTTTTTTTTATTGAAATTAAGATGGGATTTAACTTTTCAATTTGCGCAGTGAATTTAATCTGTTTAAGATCTGATTTATTAACAACTAAAATAGAATTTTTATCAAATAAATCCTTCAAAAACCCTGTAAAATTAAGACTTTTTGGCTCTATCACTACCAGTCTTAGATCTGCTTCTTCAGCTTTTTTAATAGCCAATTTTATACCCTTTTTCTCTATTTCATCCTTAGAATCTCTTATACCCGCAGTATCTGAAACTATAACCGGATATCCATCTATGTTAAGATGTGTTTCAATTACATCTCTTGTAGTTCCTGCAGTTTCAGAAACAATTGCAACATCTCTATTTGATAAATGATTTAATAAACTTGATTTTCCAGCGTTTGATGGACCAACAATCGCAATTTTAAAACCTTCCCTAATTCTTTCACCAACTTTGTTATCATTTAAAATTTTTTCAATATCTAAAAAAACTTCCTTTGAAATTTTTTTTATATTTTGTAAAATATTTTTTGGTAAGTCTTCATCAGGGAAATCTATTTTTGCCTCTATGTATGATAAAATTTTTAAAAGTTTTTCTCTTAGATCATTATACTTATTCGCTGCTGATCCTTTCATAATATTAATGGCCTGCTGTCTTTGTATTTCTGTTTCTGATGAAATTAAATCTGCAATACTTTCAGCCTTTAGTAAATTTATTTTGCCATTTTGGAAAGCTATCTTTGTAAACTCTCCAGGTTCAGCAACCCTACAATTTTTAACTTTCGAAATAGAGTAATGCAACGCTTCAATCACTGCCCTGCTACCATGAACATGGAATTCAGCCATATCCTCACCTGTGTAGCTGTGAGGCCCTGGAAACCACAATATAATTGCCTCATCAATTACCTCAGAAGTATTGATATTGTTCACTTTTCTTAATGTAGCTACTTTTGGAACCGGTAAAATCCCTCCAGTTAAAGATTTAACAACCAAAGATGCTTCTGGCCCTGATACTCTGATAATTGCAACACCAGAAACTCCTGGACCTGATGAAAGAGCATAAATTGTCATAAATATCATTATAGACACTTATAAATTTTTGTCATTTAAAACTAAATTTACCTAAGCTAATCTTAATAGATGATTATTTGGATCACATCATACCCGAAAAGTGGGAATACATGGGTTAGAGCAATTTTATGCTCTTTGTTATACTCGAGAAATGGAAATTTTAGATTAGATGAATTAGAAAAAATTAAACAATTTCCAATGAAAAATCATTTTAAAGATTTTACTGATGATATTTTTAATATTGATGAAATTTCTAAGAACTGGTTGCCTGCTCAAGAAAAACTTAATTTAGACAATTCAATAAAATTTTTTAAAACACACAATGCCTTTTGTAAATATAAAGATTATGTTTTTACAAATAAAAAGAATACCTTAGCAACTATTTATATTGTAAGAGACCCTAGAAATATTATTACCTCTTTAACTCACCACTACTCATTAAATTTTAATATGGCAAAAGAAATGCTTTTTAGCTCTACCAGAGTATTAGGTAATGAAGCCTCATATAAATCAAAAGGGCATGTTTACACTGTTCTCGGTAATTGGGCAGATCATTACAATTCATGGAAAAAATTAGACCCTGAAAATACATTACTTTTAAAATATGAAGATTTAATTAAAGATCCTAAATTACAAATTTTAAAAATAGCAAATTTTTTAAAAAAATATTTAGAAATTTATTTAACTGATAAAATTATAGAAAATACATTAATTTCAACTAAATTTGAAAATTTAAAACTTTTTGAAAAAAAACATGGATTTTATGAATCAGTTACAAATAAAATTACACAAAAAAAAACAAATTTTTTTAATTTAGGAAAAGAAAACGATTGGAAAAAACTTTTAGATTCTAAAGTTAAGCTCGAAATAGATAAAAAATTTTCTAAGGAATTAATTGAACTTGGTTATTTAACTAAATGAATTAAGCAGGCTTATTCATAGAACTAAAAAATTCATCATTACTTTTTGTATTTTTTAGTTTTGAGTTTAAAAATTCAATAGCATCCATAGTACCCATAGGAGCCAATATTCTCCTTAACACATTCATTTTTTGTAAATCATCTTTATCAAAAATTAGTTCTTCTCTCCTTGTTCCTGATCTCGTAATGTCGATTGCTGGATAAATTCTTTTTTCTGAAATCTTCCTATCTAAGATAGTTTCACTGTTACCAGTTCCTTTAAATTCTTCAAAAATTACTTCATCCATTCTGCTTCCAGTGTCAATTAAAGCAGTAGATATAATTGTTAATGATCCACCTTCTTCAATATTTCTTGCTGCACCAAAAAATCTTTTTGGTCTTTGTAACGCATTTGCATCAACGCCTCCTGTTAAAACTTTACCTGAGCTAGGTATAACTGCATTATATGCTCTTCCAAGTCTTGTTATGGAATCTAATAAAATTACTACATCTTTTTTATGTTCAGCTAATCTTTTAGCTTTTTCAATAACCATTTCTGCAACAGCAACATGTCTTTGAGCAGGTTCATCAAATGTAGAACTAATAACTTCTCCTTTTACTGTTCTTTGCATGTCCGTCACTTCTTCTGGGCGCTCATCAATCAATAACACCATTAGATAACACTCAGGATGATTTGCCGCTATAGAATTTGCTATACTTTGTAAAATCATTGTTTTACCAGCTTTTGGTGGAGATATTATTAATGATCTTTGCCCTTTTCCAATTGGGCTCACTAAATCTATTAACCTTGCTGTCAAATCAGGTTTTTTTTCTATCTTAGTAGTTTCAACTTCCATAAACAACTGTTTGTTTGGGTATAAGGGCGTTAAATTATCAAAGGCAATTTTATGTCTCATCATTTCAGGATCCTCAAAATTAATTTTACTAACCTGAAGTAAAGCAAAATATCTTTCTCCTTCTTTTGGTGCTCTTACAGGGCCTTCTACTGTATCTCCTGTTCTTAAACCAAATTTTCTTATTTGACTTGGACTCATATAAATATCATCTGGGCCTGGTAGATAATTAGATTCTATTGCTCTCAAAAAACCAAAGCCATCTTGCAACATATGAAGTACTCCACTTCCTGTAATTTCCTCTCCCTTCTCAGCTAGTTTTTTTAAGATAGCGAATAATATTTCTTGTTTTCTCAAAGTACTCGCGTTCTCTACATTTAGCTCTTCCGCTTTCGTGATCAATTGCTCTGAACTGTTCTTTTTTAATTCTTGTATATTCATGTTGTGGGATTGTTTTTTGTAAGGTACCAATAATATATATACTCTCTAGGATTTTTCAATACTAGATAGGCTTAAAAATCACAGTAAAAACGATTAAAATTAACAATATTGTGGGTACTTCATTAATAATTCTAAAAAATTTGCTGGTTTTGAAGTTTTTTTCAATTTTAAAATCATTTAAGCATTTTCCTAAATAAAAATGATAAAAAGTTAATAATCCAATAAATAATAATTTAAACTGAACCCATATTGTTGATAAAATATCAAATCCTAAAATAAAAATTAAAATTAAACCAAAAATCCAAGATAAGATCATTGATGGTGTCATAATATAAAAATATAATTTTCTTTCCATAGTTTTAAAAATTTTAGATGAATCTTGTTTTTTAATGTTTTCAACATGATAAACAAAAATTCTTGGTAAATATAGTAGACCAGCCATCCAAGAAACAACAAAAATTAAATGTAAACTTTTAAAAAATAAATAAGTATTCATACGTTAGTTTAAACAGGGACATTTTTTAAAATCAGAAGGACATTGAATTCTTGGAGGACAAAAATAACCTTTAAGCTTATAATCATCTTTTTTAATTACTAACTCTGACATGCTTTTTATAAAATCTTCGTTTGTACCCAATGCTGGAACTCTTATATATTGTTTGCATCCATTATCTTCTGCTAATTTTTTATATTCTATATCAAGCTCAACTAAAGTTTCTGAATGTTCAGAAACAAATGCTATAGGAACTAACACTATATGTTTTCCAGCCTTAGAATTTTCTATAATTATAGAATCTGTAGAAGGTCCAATCCATTTTAGTGGACCAACTCTACTCTGGTAACTTAAAATCCAATCTAAATTATCATGTTTTAAATTTTCAACTATTTTACTTACTGACTGTTCTACTTGCCACTGATAAGGGTCGCCTTTTTTAATATTTTTTTCTGGCAATCCATGTGCTGAAAAAATTAATTTAAAATTTTTTAGATTTTTTATTTTATTATTTATTTCTTTAGTATGAGCGTTAATAAAATTCACATCTGTAGGATAACAACAAATAATACTAGTTTTAATTTTATAATTATTTTTTTCACAAATATCATTCCATTCTTTAATTGAAGAACCTGATGTGGCGGCGGAATATTGAGGGTAGAGAGGCATTAAAATTATTTCATCAGGATTATATAGTTTAACATTTTTGATAACCTCTTTTGCTCTTGGATGCCAACATCTCATAACAACAAAGCATTTATATTCTTCTTTTTTTTCATTCAGATTAAGTCTTTTTTGTAAAGTTGATGCTTGCTTCTCCGTCAACTTTAATATTGGGGATGAACCTCCCAATTCTTTATATATTTTTTTAGCAACAGGGGCTCTTCTATTTGAAATTAGTTTAGCCAATGGATATCTAAAAATCGTAGGTAAATTTAAAATCGCAGGGTCATTAAACAAATTAAATAAAAAGGGCTCTACATTTTCTAATTTATCTGGGCCACCCAAGTTAAATAATATTACGGCTTTTTTCATTCAATAATCCTTAACAAGCTTAACTAGATAATCAACCATCATTGGGTCGGTCTCAGGATTTACTCCATGCCCCAAATTAAATATGTATGGGTGGTCTTTAAAAATATTTAAGTATTTTAAAGTTTCTTTTTTTAAATTTTCTTTATTAGAAAGTAATATTTTTGGATTAAGACCTCCTTGTACTGGAATTTTTATTTTTTTAGAAATAGAAATTGGGTCTGTATTGTAATCAATGTTTATAACATCTGGTTTTACTATTTCACAAAAATTCTTATAATTTTTAATTCCACGTGGAAAACAAATTACAGGAACATTTAAAGATTTTACATAATTAACTAAATTTAGGGTTGGTATATAAACATAATTTGGTAAATCTTTTTCCTTTAATAAACCCGCCCAACTATCAAATATTTGTATAATTGTTGCTCCATTTTTAATTTGTTGTTCTATATGAATTTTTAAAAACTTTTCTAAAATTATTAAAGTTTTATCAATTAAAGACTTATCTTTGTAAAAATCTTTTATTAATTTTTTTTTTGGTGAACATTTATTAATCATATAAACCAATAGTGTCCATGGGGCACCAATAAATCCAATTAAATCTTTATTATTAATTAAAATATTTTTTTTTACTTTTTTAATTGACTTATAAATTGGACATATTTTTTTTAAAAAATTTATTTCATCAACTTTAGATATATTTTTTAAATTAAGTTGTCCTAATATTGGACCAAAATTTTTCTTAAATTTAATTTTTTGATCTAAAGCATATGGAATCATTAATATATCTGAAAAAATTATAGCAGCATCTAATTTAAATCTTTTAAGTGGTTGCAATGTAATTTCTGAAGACAAATTTTCGTTTAAACATAAATTAATAAAGTTGGGATTTAATTTTCTAATTTTTCTAAATTCTGGTAAATATCTTCCAGCTTGTCTCATTAACCAAATAGGTTTATTTTTTGTTTTATTGTTTATTATTGTATTTTGAATAGGGGTCATAATAATAAGTAAATATATAAGTATAGTATTAGTTATATGTTATGTGAATAAAGAGAATTATTTTTTATACATACTTTATTCAATAATTATTAACAATTAATAACTATTAAAAGTACTTGTATATTAGTTATTTTGTAGCACTATTTAATTTTATTAGATTAAATGTATATTATTAATCCACATGTTTATTTATGTTTATAAAATTAAGGAATTTACAATGTTTACATAAAAAAAATATATTTATAAAAAATAAACTTAATAATAATACGCTATAAACACTTTATTCATGAATTATACATATCAAATATATTTAATTTCAGATTCAACAGGTGAAACTCTTGATAGAATTTTTTTAGCTTTAAAAGCTCAATTTAAAAATTTTAATTATAAAATTCATTCATATTCTTTTACCAGAACAGAAAATCAAGTTTTAAAAATATTAGATGTAGCCAAACAACAAAAAAATTCAATAATTTTATATACTATTGTTGATAATGATTTAGCTAAATTTTTAGGAATAGAAAGTAATAAAATTAAAATTCCTTGTTTTAGTGTACTAGGAAATTTAATTTTAAGTTTTTCAAAATTGCTTAATCAAAAAGCTTCTCATATTCCAAGTGGACAACATGAATTAAATGAAGAATATTATAATCGTATTGAAGCAATACAATTTACGATGAATCATGATGATGGTAATTTAATAAATGATTTAAATAAATCAGATATAATTTTATTAGGAGTAAGCAGAACAAGCAAAACACCTACAGCGATATATTTAGCTAATAAAGGTTTAAGAACATCAAATATTCCTTTAGTAAATGAAAATTCAATACCACAATTATTAAAAAAAAATCCGAAAAAATTATGTGTCATTGGATTAACAAGTGAACCAGAAAGATTGTTAGATATTAGAAAAAATAGAATGAATACTCTCAAGGAAAAAGAAAATATAAATTATATAAATTTAGAAATTATAATAAAAGAAGTTGAGGAAGCAAAAAAAACATTTAAAAAATATAAATGGCCCATTATAGATGTAACAAGAAAATCAGTAGAAGAAACTGCAGCATCAATTATTAAAATTCACGAAATATTTAAAGGCAATGATTAAAAAAATAATTCTTGCATCTAAAAGTGAGGTAAGAAAAAAAATTTTACAAGAAAATGGTATTAAATGCATTGTTGAGCCATCTAATATAGATGAAGATAGTGTTAAAGATAATTTGTTAAAAGAGAAAGCTACACCAAAAAAAATCTCAAAAAAATTAGCAGAGTTAAAAGCAAATAAAATAAGCAAAAAAAGAAATGGAGAATTAGTTTTGGGAGCTGATAGCATCATCGACTTTAGTGGAGAGCTTATTTCAAAACCATCAACTAGAGATGAGGCGTTAGATATTTTAAAAAAAATAAATGGAGAAAAACATCAATTAATTAGCTCTGTTTGTATTTCAAAAAATGGTTCTGTAATTTGGAATTATACTGATGAGGCAACATTAACAATGAAGAAATTTAGCATTGATGAACTAAAGGCTTATTTATTAAAAATAAAGGATAAAGAATTATATTCTTATAATGTTTATCAAATTGAAGGAGAGGGAAGAAATTTATTTTCAAAGATAGATGGGGATGAAAATACTATAATGGGACTACCAGTAAAAAAAATTAAAGAATATTTAAATAATTATAAATGAAAAAATATCTAGTTATAGGAAATCCAATTGTGCATTCTTTATCACCTCTAATTCATAATTATTGGATTAAAAAATATAGATTAATTGACAGTGTTTATGAAAAAAAAAAAGTAGAGAAAAAAGATTTAAAAGGAATTGTTGATCAAGTTAGGGACGGACAACTACAAGGGGTGAATATAACTGTACCGTTTAAAAAAGAAATTATAGATTTATTGGATCACATAAAAGGTGATGCTCAATTAACAAAATCAGTAAACACTTTGTGCAAAGCTAATAATGAAGTACATGGATATAATACAGATATAGAAGGTTTTAAAAATAGTTTACAAGAAGATTATATAGATTATAAAAATAAGAATATTTTTATCTTGGGAGCAGGAGGTGTTACATCTTCGATTTTAGAAGCTTTTGTTGATAATGCTAAAAAAATCTACATTACCAATAGAACTAAAAAAAAAGCTAAAGAGTTAAAAGAACTTGGGGATATATCAATAACCTTACTTGGGCGTGAAAAAAATATTATTGAGGTTGTTGATTGGGGAAATAAACCCAAAATTTGTGACATAGTTATAAACACAACTAGTGTTGGTTTAACAAAAGATGAAAATTTAGATTTGGATTTTGAGGACTATAAAGACAACAAAAATACTTTGTTTTATGACTTAATCTATAATCCTAAAGAAACAAATTTTCTTAAGAACGCAAGATTAAGAGGCAACAAAACCATGAATGGTAAAATGATGTTTTTATGGCAAGCACAAATTGCGTTTCAAATGTGGACAAGTATTTGTCCAGAAATTGATGATGAAGTAATAAAATTATTAGATTGATGATTAAAATTGGAATTTTAGGAGATATAGGATCAGGCAAAAGTTATGTTGCTAAAAGTTTTGGTTATCCAGTGTTTAATGCTGATGTTGAGGTTTCTAAAATATATAAAACTAGTAAAAAATGTTTTAATAAACTTAATAAATTTTTACCTAAATATATTTTTTCTTTTCCAGTTAAAAAAAAAGAAATTTCTAATGCTATTTTGGCTAATAAATCTAATTTAAAAAAAATTGTTTCAATTGTTCATTTAGAAATAAGAAAAAAAATGAATATATTTTTAAAAACGAATATTAATAAAAAAATTATAATTTTAGATATTCCTCTTTTATTAGAAAATAAGATTAATAAAAAAACTAATATTTTAGTATTTGTTCAATCAAAAAAGAAAGAAATTAATAAAAGATTAAAAAAAAGAGAAAATTATAACTCAAGGTTGTTAAAAAGATTTAAAAACATTCAACTGCCATTAGATTATAAAAAGAAAAAATCTAATTTTATTATTAAAAATGATTTTACCAAAAAATCAATTAAAGATGGTATAAAAAATATTCTAAAAAAAGTTTTATAAATGAAAGAAGTAGTATTAGATACAGAAACAACAGGCTTATCAGTTAGAGAGGGCCATAGGATTGTTGAGATAGGATGTGTCGAACTTAATGATCTCATTCCAACTGCCAATAAGTTTCATTGTTATTTAAATCCAGAAAGAAAAGTTTCAGAAAGTGCTTTAAAAGTTCATGGGTATAACGATGAATTTTTGTTGTCAAAGAAAAAATTTAAAGAAATTGTAGATGAATTTTTAAATTTTATAGAAAATAAAAGATTAATAATTCACAATGCAGAATTTGATTTATCCCATTTAAATAACGAACTTAATTTATTAAAAAAAAAAAAAATTAATAATGATGTCATTGATACACTCGCATTAGCTAGAGACAAATTTCCAGGTTCATCCACAAGTCTAGACGCACTTTGTAAAAGGTATAGAATTGATAATTCAAAAAGAATTCAACATACAGCACTCATCGATTGTGAATTATTATCTAAAGTTTATGTAAATCTAATTGATCAAAAAGAACCTAGTCTTAATTTTAAAAATGAAGATAATGATAAGTTACATTTAAATTTAAATAGTACTAATTTATATTGTAAAAAATTAATTAAAGCTAACCCTGAAGAACTTGAGGCACATAAAAATTATTTAAAAACTAGTCTAAAAAAGAATTTTTTTTAATTAAATTTTTGATTATATAATTGATTAAAATCAATTTTTTTTTTAAATTGAACATTAGAAAAACCAGAATCGTGTAATAAATTTAAAAAACATTTTTCGACTTTATTGTAAATTTCATTTTGTAGGTCACATAAAATAATTTTTTCTAGATCTTTTTTGTTTTGTATATCATCATCAATTTTTATTATTGAAATATAAACTAATTCAAAATGAGATTTTTTTTCATTTGCTTCTTTATCTTCAAATTTAAGTATCGTGCTTACTTCAATCATTTTATTTCGAATCGCTTTAGAGGTTATGTCTATATTTAATTGATATTTAGAAATATTTTCTTTAACAAATAAATATGACTGTATGTCTCGAGTTTCACTTGATAGGTCTTTTATAAAGTTTGCTAAAATTTGAAATTTTTTATTCATAATTAATCTTTATCCTCAAACTCTCCATCTATAAAATCTTTATTTTTTTTTCTTCTTTGTGAATATTTTATCGATACTTTTTTAATTAATAAATTTCTTGTTGGTGGAAAAATAATCAATAGTCCTAATATGTCAGTAGCAAAACCAGGAAGAATTAAAAGTAGAGCCGCAAAGGCTAATGCAGCACTAGAAATAATTTCATAAATAGGTATTTCATTTTTAACTATCTGTGACATTCCAGATTTAAGAGTATTAAATCCTTCATATCGAGCATATAAAATACCAACAAATGCAGTTATAAAAATTAGTGAAATAGTATTAAAAGCCCCAATTTGAGATCCAATTTTAATAAATAGGTATATTTCAATAATTGGAATTCCTATAATTAATAACAAAAATGTGTTCATTTGTCCTTAATGTAAATTGTCAGTTGAAATTAAGCAATATACTAAATATTATTTATGTATGAGTTATAGTTTTGAATATATAGATATTATTCTTTTGGCAATGATAGCTGGATTTATTTTTTTAAGATTAAGAGGAATTTTAGGTAAAAGAACAGGATTTGAAGGTAAATTATCTAGAGAATTTGAAAAAGATTTTCCAAAAAATATAATAAAGAAAAAAGTAAAAAATCAAATTTTTGATAAAAAGGCACAAAGTGATTTTTTAAAAGGAGTTAAAATTGCTTACGAAACGATAATTACTGATTTTAGTGATGGCGATAATAAATTGATAAGCAGCAAGCCTCTTTTAAGTAAAAAAATTTATGATCAATTTAAAGATGCTCTTTTAGAAAGAGAATCAAAAACTCATTATGCGGAAATAACATTTATTGGAATTAATTCTGCATCAATAAAAGAATATAAAAAAATAGAAAATAATTTAGAAGTAACAGTTGATTTTGTTAGTGAGCTTATTACATGTGTTAGAGATAAAGATAAAAAAATTATATCAGGTGATCCTAAAAAAGTTAAAAAAGTTTATGATACTTGGAAGTTTTCAAAAGACACAAGATCAACAAATCCTAATTGGCTACTAATAGATACCATAACATAATTGAACAAAAAACTTTCAAATAAAGATAAAAAGGATTGGCAAAATTTTGTATCTAGTAAAGAAAAAGTTTTAAATAAAGACTTATTTTTAAAAAAAAATATATCAGAAAACTTAACAAAAAAAATTGACCTTCATGGCCTCTCCCTTCAAAATGCAAATCAAATTATTGATGCATCTGTAAATAAGTGTTTTCAAGAAAATGTTGCTAGAATTATTGTTATTACGGGTAAAGGTCTAAGATCTAATAACGTATCTAATCCTTATGTTTCAAAAGACTTAAGTATTTTAAAATATTCTGTTCCAGACTTTATCAAATCTAATAAAAATTTGATGAAAAAAATTAAAAACATTACAAGCGCCAAAATAGAAGATGGTGGAAGTGGTGCTTTTTATATTGATTTAAAAAAAAATAAATAATTTATTAAATTTAAATTAAAGAATAAATTTTGATAGATCAGTATCTTTAACTAAATCGTCTAAGTTTTTCTTAACATATGCGGCATTAATTATAATCTTTTCTCCAGATCTGTCCGTAGCTGTGAAACTAATGTCATCTAAAATTCTTTCAATAATAGTGTGAAGTCTTCTAGCTCCTATATTTTCTACAGTAGAATTAACTTCTGAAGCTATATTTGCGATTTCATTTATTCCATCATCAGAAAATTTTAATTCTACATTCTCAGTTTTTAAAAGAGCAACATATTGTTTAATCAAACTATAATCTGGCTCTTTAAGAATCCTTTTAAAATCATCACTTGTTAAAGCTTCAAGTTCAACTCTTATTGGTAATCTTCCTTGAAGTTCTGGCAATAAATCAGATGGTTTTGCAAGTTGAAATGCTCCTGAGGCTATAAATAAAATATGGTCAGTTTTAATTGGGCCATATTTAGTGCTAACAGTAGTTCCTTCAATTAAGGGCAATAAATCTCTTTGTACACCTTCTCTTGAAACATCACCAGAAACACGATCTGATCTTCCAGAAATTTTGTCTATTTCATCCAAAAAAACTATTCCATTATTTTCTGTGGTATTTTTTGCTGACTTAATAATTTTATCCTGCTCAATTAGTTTATCTGATTCCTCATTTATTAAAATTTCATGAGATTCTTTTACGGTCATTTTCTTTTTTTTTTGTTTAGTACCCATAGATTTGCCAAGCATTTCACCTATATTAATCATGCCTATATTTGCACCAGGCATTCCTGGAACTTCAAAGGTTGAAGAAGAATTGCTTTCATTTATAGATATTTCAATTTCATTGTCATCCAGGTCACCGTTACGTAGTCTTTTTCTAAAACTCTCTCTAGTAGCAACACTTGCTTTATTTCCAACTAATGCATCAAGCACTTTTTCTTCAGCCATTTTTTGAGCTTTGGTTATTATTTCTTTTCTTTTTTTTATTTTTTCCATTGCGATTGCAATTTCTAATAAATCTCTAATAATTTGTTCCACATCTCTTCCGACATAACCAACTTCTGTGAATCTTGTAGCTTCAACTTTTACAAAAGGAGCTTCGGCTAATTTTGATAATCTTCTTGAGATTTCAGTTTTACCAACTCCAGTTGGTCCAATCATTAAAATATTTTTTGGTAGAATTTCATCTTTCATTTCACCTTTTAAAGCTTGTCTTCTCCATCTGTTTCGTAGAGCAATCGCAACTGCTTTTTTAGCTTTATCTTGTCCAACCACATATCGATCTAATTCCGAAACAATTTCTCTAGGAGACAATGAGCTAACCAATGAAATGTTTTCTTCAGTACTTCTTTCTTTAGGAACTAATGGTGTTACGTTAGATTTTTCCATTAAATTTTTTCAATTTTAATATTGTTGTTAGTAAATACACAAATTTCCGAAGCAACATTAATTGCTTTTCTTGCAACTTCTTCAGCACTTATACCTGTGTCTAATAAAATTTTTGCAGCAGCTAAAGCATAGTTACCGCCTGATCCTATTCCTATTGCATTTCCTTCAGGTTCTAAAACATCTCCAGTTCCAGAAATAATAAAACTATTTTCTTTATCCCCAACCGCCATTAAGGCCTCTAACCTTCTTAGGTACTTATCGGTTCTCCAATCTTTGGCTAATTCAACAGCTGCTCGTGGTAAATTGCCCGCATGTTTTTCTAGTTTAGCCTCTAATCTTTCAAATAGAGTTAAGGCATCAGCTGTTGAACCTGCAAAACCAGCCACTACATTTCTTTTTTCTATTTTTCTTACTTTAGCGGCTGTACTTTTGATAACTGTATTTCCCATGCTTACTTGTCCATCTCCAGCTACTACCACTTCATTGTTTTTTCTTATAAGCACTATTGTAGTCATGGATTATAAATAGATATTAATTTATATTCTTCAAGTACCGATTGAAAATATTGATATAGTTCAATAATCTATATATACCTAAAGAATATTATGAGCAGAAAAGGAAAAGTATCTAGAAAAACCAAAGAAACCAGTATCAGTGTTGAAGTTAATATTGATGGTAAGGGTAAATATAAAATTGATACTGGAATTGGTTTTTTGGATCATATGCTTGAACAATTATCAAAACACTCATGTATTGATTTAAAAGTTAAAGCAAAAGGTGATACTCACATAGACCTTCACCACACAACAGAAGATACAGGAATTGCCATTGGCGAAGCTTTAAAAAAAGCTGCAAAAAAATTTGTTGGAATAAAACGTTATGCTCATACTATGATACCAATGGATGAAACTTTAACCAGAGTTGCTATTGATGTTTCAAATAGACCTTATTTAATTTGGAAAGTTAAGCTTAAAGTTGAAAAACTTGGTGAGATGGATACCGAACTTTTTAAAGAGTGGTTTCAAGCTTTTTCTCAATCAGCAGGTATTACGATGCACGTTGAAAATATTTATGGAGACAATAGTCATCATATAATTGAGTCTTGCTTTAAAGGTCTGGCAAGGTCTTTAAGAACAGCTTTAGAAATAGATCCAAGGAATAAGGGTGTGGTTCCCTCTACAAAGGGATCACTATAAAAAAGTAATGAACATTGTCATTATTGACTACAACTCAGGAAATATAAGCTCTGTTATAAATTCATTTAAAGAAGTTGCTCAAAAAAAAATAAGAATTGAGGTCACATCTGATTTAAAAAAGATTAAATTTAGTGACAAAGTTGTATTACCGGGTCAAGGATCATTTAAAAGCTGCATTGATGCATTAAACAATATTAAAGGGTTAATAGATGCACTAAATCAATTTGTAATAAAAAATAAAAAACCTCTTCTTGGTATTTGTGTGGGGTTGCAAATGTTTGCAGATGTTGGTTATGAAGAAACAGAGACCAAAGGATTAGGATGGATATCTGGTAGAGTGTCAAAAATAGATAATCAGAAGGGAAAATACAAACTTCCTCACATTGGGTGGAATGAAATAAATATTGTCAAAGAGAGTAGAATTTTCAAAGATATAAAAAATAATTCTCACATGTATTTTGTTCACAGTTATGAGTTTATTCCAAATGATAAGAATGTTATTTCTGCAACAACAGACTATTCATCTGATATTGTTTGTTCTGTTGAAAAAGAAAATTTGTATGGAGTACAATTTCATCCTGAAAAGAGTGATAAAGCAGGGCTTAAAATAATTAATAACTTTATAAATTTGTAATGGTAGATATAATTTTAAATTGGATTATCTATATCGTGAATGCAGCCTTTTCCCTTACTATTATTTCTGTTACTGGGGTATTTATAGAAACTTATTTTGTAAATAAACATGTTGAAAAATTTGGTAAACAAAAATGAAAATATTTCCTGCAATAGATATAAAAGATAAGAAGTGTGTGAGATTGGTTAAAGGAGACTTTGAAAATCAAACTACCTATGAGCAATCACCATTTGATCAAGCTTTAAAATATAAAGAAGCAGGACTTCTAAATTTACACATGGTTGATTTAGATGGAGCACTTTCGGGTGAGCTTGTTAATTTGGGTGTAATAGAAAATATTATAAAAAAATTAAATATTTCAATTGAAATTGGTGGTGGAATAAGATCTCTTGATAAAATAAAGGCTTATATTGATATTGGTATTGATAAAGTCATACTTGGAAGTGCTGCAATAAAGGATCCGGACTTTTTAAAAAGAGCATGTAAAGAATTCAAAGGCAGAGTTGCTCTAGGCCTAGACGCAAAGAAGGGAAAACTTGCAGTTTCTGGGTGGAAAAAAACAATTAATCAAACCGCAGAGGATTATTTAAAAAATGTAAATAGCTATGGTTTTTCAAGGGTTATTTACACAGACATTGATAGAGATGGAACAAAAACAGAGCCCAACATTGAAGAAACTGTAAATATTGCAAAGATTTCATCAGCACCCGTTGTAATATCTGGTGGAATTTCATCAATAGAAAATATTAAAAAAATTAAAACATTAAATAAATTTAATATTGAAGGTGTGATAGTTGGAAAAGCAATTTACGATGGAGACATAAACCTTAACGAACTTAAGGAATTAGAAAATGCTTAAAAATAGAATTATTCCTTGTCTTGATGTTAAAAATGGAAGGGTAGTTAAAGGAATTAATTTTGTAGATTTAAAAGATGCAGGTGATCCAGTAGAACAAGCTAAAGTCTATAGTGAGAGTGGCGCAGACGAAATTTGTTTTTTAGATATTACAGCCTCTAATGAAAATAGAGAAAATATATTTGATGTAGTTAAAAGAACATCTGAAAATTGCTTTGTACCTCTTACAGTTGGAGGAGGTATTAGAAGTTTGGAAGATATAAATAAACTATTAGTTTCAGGTGCTGATAAAGTTTCAATCAATACAGCTGCAGTTAATAATCAAAGTTTAATTAAGGAAAGTAGTAAAAAATTTGGATCACAATGTATTGTTATTGCAATTGATGCTAAACAAAAAAATGATAAATGGGAAATTTACACACATGGTGGAAGAATCGAAACAGGGATTGATGCTTTAGATTTTGCAAAGAAGATGGAAGATAGTGGAGCAGGAGAACTATTAATTACGTCTATGGATCGTGATGGCACCCAAAAAGGATATGATATTAAGTTAATTTCAGAAATTGAAAAAAATGTAAATATACCTATTATAGCCTCTGGCGGAGTAGGAACTTTAGAACATTTATTTGAAGGTGTAAAATATGGAAAAGCAAGTGCAGTTCTAGCTGCCTCAATTTTTCATTATGGAACATATTCAATACAAGAAGCAAAGCAATATTTGGACTTAAAAGGAATCCCTGTTAGAATTTAAATATGTCAGAAAATTTAACAAACTTAGTAAAAATAATAAGAGATAGAAAGAACAAAAATGATGATAAATCTTACACTTCTTCATTACTATCTAGTGGTTTGTCTAAATGCATAGATAAAATGGAAGAGGAATTTGACGAGCTTAAAGAGGCTTTAAACAACAAGTCTAACATAGTACATGAAGCTGCAGATACAATTTATCACATATTGGTTACACTAGAAGCAGCTGATATTAAGTTTGAAGATGTTTTAAAAGAATTAGAAAATAGAAAAAAACAGTCAGGTATTGAAGAAAAAAATAACAGATAATGAGTTATGATAAAAATAATATTTTTGCAAAAATTTTAAGAGGAGAAATTCCTTGTAATAAAATTTATGAAAATGATTATGCTCTATCTTTTTATGATATTAATCCACAGAAAAAGGTTCATGCATTAGTAATTCCTAAGGGAGCTTATATAGATTTAGATGATTTTAATAAAAGAGCATCAGACCAAGAAATAGTTAAGTTAATAAAGGCTATTTCAGAGGTAGCAAAAAAACTTAGTATTTCAGTGAAATCAGGAAAAGGGTATAGAGCCATGACAAACCTTAGTGAAGATGGAGGACAAGAAGTTCCTCATTTACATTTTCATTTATTTGGAGGAGAAAAAGTAGGAAAAATGGTTGAATGACACAAAAAATTTTTAGAAAATATTTAGAAATAAATAACCTTAAAGATTTAAATGAGTCTAAAAAACCCTCAGATAACTATTTATTAAAATTAAATAGTACAAAAGATTTTCAATTAAATAAGTTTTTTTACAAACAGGTTGGAAAAAAATATGAATGGGTAGATAGACTGAAATGGACAGATCAAAATTGGATCGACTATATTTCTAATAAAAAAATTTTAACTTTTGTTTTAAAAAATAATATAGATTTAATTGGATATTTTGAGTTAATATTTTATGAAGATAAAAAAGAAACTGAAATTGCTTATTTTGGTATTTTGGAAGAATACTTTGGCAAGCGATTGGGGGGGTTTTTATTAGGTGAAGCTGTAAAAAAATCATTTTCATTGGGTGCAAAAAGAGTTTGTGTTCACACATGTTCTCTAGATCATCAAAATGCATTGAAAAATTATCTATCTAGAGGAATGAATATTTTTAAATCAGAAATTTTAAAAAGAGAAAAATTAATTTAATTGGGGAAGTTTAAAAATATTTTTATTAATTTTTTGATTTAATTTAACATTAGAAATAAAAGTAATTACTAAATTTTGATAAATATCTTCTGTTTGCCACCCAACTAAATTAAATGTTTTATTATCAAAAAAAATACTAATTTTAATATTATTTTTTTTTAAAGAAAAATTAAAGTATTTATTTCCAATTTCTCTACCACGAAGATTTTTTATTTCATCAATTAAATAATCTTTATCTAATAGTAATTCTAATGGGGTTCTGTTAAGTGGATAAATATAATATTGATTATTCTTTTGACTTTTTATTACTAATGATTTTCCATTTGATACAATTACTTTTTTATATAAACCATTATAAGAACAAAAAATCTTTTTTGGATATTTAATTATGCAATTACCATTTTCAGTTTTTTCATCAATTGTCTGTTTAAAATCAAAAACTAAGTTTTTAGTTTCTTTTAAATTAAGTAATATTTGATCTTTAATAGAGGCATTTAATGAACTTAGAATACTAAAAAATATTAAAAAAAAAAATATTTTTTTAATCACTTAAGAACTTCCCTTTTACCAACATGGTTAGCTTTACTTACTACACCTTCAGCTTCCATCATATCAATAATTCTTGCAGCTCGATTGTACCCAATTTGAAGTTTTCGCTGTAAAAATGAGGTTGAGGCTTTACCTTCTAATTTTATAATTTCTAAAGCAGAATCATACAATTCGTCTTTATTCTCATTATTTAAAAAGTTTTCACCTACCATTTTTTCATCTACATAATTTAAAATTTCATCTATATAATCTGGTTCAGCTTGTGATCTTAGATAATTATTAATTTTTTCAATTTCATTTTCAGAAACAAAAGGAGCGTGGATTCTAACTATTCTATTTGCAGATGACATATATAACATATCGCCTTTACCGAGCAATTGTTCAGCACCTTGTTCACCTAAAATTGTTCTACTGTCTATTTTAGAAGTAACTTGAAATGAGATTCTCGTTGGAAAGTTAGCTTTAATCGTTCCCGTGATTACATCAACGCTCGGTCTTTGTGTTGCCATTATAATATGAATACCGGCTGCTCTAGCCATTTGTGATAGTTTTTGAATATAATTTTCAATTTCTTTACCAGCAACTAACATTAAATCTGACATTTCATCTACAATTACAATAATATAGGGCATTGGCAGCTTATGTTTTGTGTTGTAGCCATCAATGTTTTTAACACCTTCTTTGGTCATTAATCGATATCTACTTTCCATTTCTTTAACAACCCATCCAAGAACAGATGCTGCCTTTTTTGCTTCGGTTATGACTGGACATAGCAAATGAGGTATTCCTTCATATGTTGAAAGTTCTAACATCTTAGGGTCAATTAAAATAAATTTACATCTATGTGGAGGATGTTTGTAAAGAAGAGATAAAATAATTGTATTAATATAAATAGACTTTCCAGAACCAGTTGTTCCTGCAATTAATAAGTGGGGCATGGATGCTAAATCACCTGTTATTGGTAATCCCGAAATATCTTTGCCCAAAGCAATTGGTAATTTAGTTTCTTTTTTACTAAAGCTATTTTCAGAAATTATTTCTTTTAGATAGACATTTTCTCTAGAGGATTTAGGTAATTCAATTCCGATTGTATTTTTTCCTGGTATAGTAGAAATACGAGCAGATTCAGAGCTTGTGTTTCTAGCTATATCTTCAGAAAGATTAATTATTTTGGAAACTTTTATACCTGGTGCTGGTTCAAATTCGTTTAAAGTTACAACAGGCCCATGGCTAATTTTTTTAATTTTACCTTCTACACCAAAATCCAAAAGAATTTTTTCTAAAAAATTTGAATCAATATCATTGTCATTTAAATTGCCAGGTCTTTCATTCTTACTTGGTGATTTTAAAAAATCAAGTGATGGTAATTTATATTTTTTATTTGAAGTAGCTTCAGTTTTACTAAAGGGTAAATTTTCTTGAATTAATTTTTTGTCTTCATTAATTGATGTATTAGATTCTTCAAAAAATTTGTTATTTTCGATAAATTCAGTTTTTTTTAAAAATTTTTTTTTAATTATTTTTTTTATAAAAGTGAAAAAATAAAAAAAATTAAAATTAATACTTTTAAAAAAAAGTAATAATATTATTAAAAATAAAAAAAAATAACCAAACTGTTTATTTAAATTAACTAAAGATAATAAAAAAGTTTCACTTAACAATTTTCCTACAAATCCACTGTTTCCATTTACCACTAACCAAAAAGATTCAGGATAATATATTTTAAAAAAAAAAGATCCCAAAAGTGAATATAGAATTATAAAAAAAGTATTTTTTAAAATAATAGTAAGTTGTTTTTTTTTAATGATGTGTATTCCTATTATAAAAAAACTAAATGGAATTAAAAAAGAAATTAATCCAAGAGATTGAAAAAATAAATCTGAAATAAAACTTCCTTCAAATCCAAGAATATTTTTAATTGGTGTATTTTCAGGAAAAATAAAATTTGGATCTTCGGGCGTATAACTTAATAAGGATATTAAAAAAAGTATAGAAATTACTGAAATTAATAAGCCTAATAATTCAATAAATCTTTCAATAGCAAAATTTGATACTTTTTCTACAATTTTAAAAATTTTCATAATTATGAATCAAATTAATAACTTTGTATCATTTAATATTTATTGTTAAAATTAAATTTTATTTATGAATGTATGTTTAGTTGGTAATAACCTGACCAGCCTTGCACTGGCAAAGTCTTTAATTAACAAAAAAATTAAAGTTACCATGTATTATAAAAAAAAGAGTCATTATATAGATAATAATATTAGGACTATTGGAATTTCATTAAATAATATTAAATTTATTCAAAATAAAATTATCAAAATAAACAAATTTTTTTTGTGGGATATTAATAAAATTGAAATTTATGATGAATCTAAAAGTTATGATAAAGTATTAAATTTTTCTGAGTTTAAAAAAAAATTATTTTATATTATAAAAAATAATCAATTTTATAAATTATTATATAATGATTTAGAAAAAAATATTAATTTTAAAAAAAAAAAAATAAAAAATTCAGAATCCTACAAAAAAATTATAAATAATCCAAATTATAATCTTATTATAAATTGTGATTCAAAAAATGAAATTTCTAAAAAATATTTTAGTAAAAAAATTTATAAAAACTATAATAGTATAGCTTATGTTGCGATTATAAATCATAAAAAAATTAAAAATAAAAAAGCTGTTCAAATTTTTACTAAATCTGGGCCAGTTGCATTTTTGCCAATTTCAGAAACCAATACTTCAGTTGTCTGTTCAATTAAAAATAGCAGAAAAAAAAAAAAATTTTCTCAAAAAGAATTTGAAGAATTTATTTTATCAAATAATATAGAATATGAGATAAAAAATATTACTAAATTTGATACATTTAAATTAGAATTTAAAAGTCCAAAAAATTATTTTTTTAAAAATATTTTAGCATTTGGAGATGGGTTACACCAAATACACCCACTAGCAGGTCAGGGGTTCAATATGACTATACGAGATATTAAGGTTTTATTAGACCTTATAAATGATAGACAAAATTTAGGTCTACCAATAGATGAAACAATTAATGAAGATTTTGAAAATCAAACTAAACATTTTAATTTTTTATTTTCATCAGGAATTGATTTTATTTTTGAATTCTTTAATTTTAAAAATTATTATTTTAAATATTATTCAAATCGATTATTAAAAAATATAAATAAAAATAGATTACTAAGTAACTTATTTATTAAGTTTGCTGACCGAGGTCTAAATAATTAAACTTTATTGAACAGTTGTATTACTAAAATTGTCAACAATATAAGTATTGAGTATTTTTTCTAATTTTGTTTTTCTTTTAAATGTGTCTTGTGTTTCAAGGAGAGCTTGCTTTTCTTCAAGAGAAAATGGTGATGCCATTGATAAAGTGTTAATTGTGTATTCTAGACTTTCTTTTTCTAAGTTTTTTAAATTAATAGTATAACCTCTTTTTTTTAATAAAGATTTAAGGTTTTTAAAAATTGGTTCAAGATCAGAGAAATTAATTTTTGTGTAATTGTTTTTAAGATCAATATTATACTCATCAAAACTAACTTCACATTCTCTATAAGTTTTATTATTTAAAATTTCTTTTAAAATTTTGAATCGACTTATACCACTTAATCCAACTAAATATCTTCCATCATCTGTTTCGTTAAAACTTGTTATTTTACCAGCACAGCCGACCGAATATAGTTCAGGAATATTTACTTTTTGGTTCTTTGGTTGGATAATGCCAATTATTTTATTGCTTTGCATACTATCATTTATCATTTCCAAGTATCTAGGTTCAAAAATATTCAAAGGTACGGTTGTATTTGGAAAAATAATAAAATTTGATAATGGAAAAACAGAGATTTTTTTTGGTAATTTTTCAATAATTTTCATGAAATAATCTTATCAAATTTTTTTTTAAAAAACTATTTGATCTATTCTATAATTACAAAATAATCGATATTTACTAATCTTGATAATTCATTTACTTATATAAAATTATGATTATTTGGCTTGCATCCTATCCTAAAAGTGGAAATACTTGGTTAAGAGCCTTACTATCATCTTATTACTATTCTGATAAAGGAAATTTTAATTTTGATCTCCTTAAAAAAATAGAACAATTCCCGGAAAAAAAATTTTTTTTAGAATTTGCTAAAGAATTTATAACTCCTACTTCAACTTGTGAACATTGGATTAATGCTCAAAATAAAATTAACCAAAATAAAAAATTAAATTTTTTCAAAACACATAATAGTTTGTGTAACATAAATGGCAATAATTTTACTAATAAAAAAAACACTTTAGGTTGTATTTATATTGTTAGAGATCCAAGAAATATATTAACTTCAATTAAATATCATTATGAATTAAATTATGAGGAATCATTAAAATTTATGTTAAATGAAAATAAATATACTTATGATTATTTTAAAAAAAATGATTACGGTGATTTTCAGTTTATAAGCTCTTGGCAAAAAAATTATAGATCATGGATTCAAACTAAAAATTTTCCTCTAAAATTAATTAAATATGAAGATCTATTATTAAATACCTTTTCAACTTTAAAGGATGTAATTGAATTTATTAATAAGTTGAAAAATCAATCGGTAATTTTTAATAAACAAAAATTAAAAAATAGCATTAACTCTACAAATTTTAATAAAATGAAATCAAAAGAAAATGAATTTGGATTCGATGAAGCTGTAACTTCAAAAAAAACAAAAAAAAAAATTCCTTTTTTTAATTTAGGACCTAAAAATGAATGGAAAAAAGTTGTTCCATCATATTTTCATGATCAAATTAACAATAGTTTTAAAAAAAATTTAAAAGAACTAGGATATAAATAATATTAACATTATATTTTAGTTTACTTGCGTTTAAAAAATCCATGTTTTATAATAATTTTAATATATGCGGGTCTAGCTCATTGGTAGAGCGAATCGTTGCCAACGATTAGGTAGAGGGTTCGATTCCCTTGACCCGCTCCAAAAAATGAATGATTTAATAGACAAAAAATGTGTTCCCTGTGAAGGTGGTATTTTACCTTTAGTGATTGAAGAAATTCATAAATATCAAAAAAAAGTTGATGGATGGACTGTAAAACCCAACGAGAAAAAAATATTTTTTTTAGAGAAAAATTTTAAATTTAAAGATTTTTTAGATAGTCAAAAATTTGTGAATAAAGTTGGGAAAATATCAGAAAATGAAGGACATCATCCAGAAATTATGTTTGGCTGGGGTTATGCTAAAATTTATATTACAACCCATGCAATCGAAGGACTTTCTGAAAATGATTTTATCTTAGCCGCTAAAATTGATAAGATTTTTAATGTTTAAAATGTCTATTTTTAGAAAAAACTAAAATGGTATTTGTTTGGTTTGCAAATCGAATTATTTCTTTGTCTCTAATTGATCCGTATGGTTGTATTACTGCAGAAATTCCTGCTTGAACTAAAGTTTCTATTCCATCTATAAAAGGAAAAAATGCGTCAGATGCAGCTACAGAGCCTAAAAATTTTTCTGGCTGAAATCTATTCATTTTATCAATTGCAATTTTACAACTATCTAGTCTGCTGGGTTGTCCAGACCCAATACCTAAAGTTGATTTGTTATTAACAATTACTATAGCATTAGACTTGGTATATCTGCATACATTTAACGCAAAAAGCAAATTTTGCATTTGTTGGGGACTTGGTTTTTTTTTTGAAACAATCTTAAAATCTTTTTTTTCAAATTTTTTTATATCAGGTGATTGAATCAAAACTGAATTAAAATTAGATACAAAATTTTTTAAATTTGTTTTGTTTAAATTTTTAGCATCAATTAGCCTTAAATTTTTTTTTTTTTTTAAAATATTAAGTGCAGCATTTTCAAAGCCATTTGCAATTATTACTTCAAAAAAAATTTTACTTAATTCATTAGCTAATTTTTTTTTAATTTTATAATTGCAAGCAACAATACCTCCAAATGCACTTATTGGGTCGCACGCTAAGGCTGAGTGGTAGCTTTTTATTTGATCTTTTATTTCTGATACACCACAAGGATTAGCATGTTTAACAATTACAGTTCCTGTGTTTTTTTTTAATGATTTTGATATTGTAAGTGCTGCAAAGATATCATTGTAATTGTTATAACTTAATTTTTTTCCATATATTTGATTAATGTTTAATTTTCCTTTTAAAGAATAAACAGCGCTAATTTGATGTGGATTCTCACCATATCTAAGTTTTTCAATTAAATTCGCAGGTATAGTTTTTTTTTGTGGAAATGGATTTTTATTAATTTGATTAAAATAATTAGAAATTATTGAATCATAATAAGCTGTTTCAGAAAAGGCCTCTTCCGACATTTTTTGTCTGAATTCTAATTGTGTAGAGCCTTTATTTAAGTTTAGTTGATCGATTAATTCAACATATTGGTTAGGTGAAGTTATCACCGTTACGTCATTATAGTTTTTTGCTGCTGCCCTTACCATTGTTGGCCCACCTATATCTATATTTTCAATAATTTTTGAATGACTTTTTTTATATTCTAATGTTTTTTCAAATGGGTAAAAATTTACAATTACTAAATCAATTTCATTAAAATTATTTTTAATTAATTGTTTTTGATGTAATTTATTATTTCTTTTACTTAAAATACCAGCATGAATCTTTGAATGCAAAGTTTTTACTCTACCATCTAAAATTTCAGGTGATCCAGTATACTGAGAAATTTCAGTGCAAGGAAATTTTAATTTTTTAATTTCTTTATAGGTGCCTCCCGTACTAATTAATTTTATTTTATATTTTTTTAGTGTTTTTAAAATAATTTTTAAATTATTTTTATTAGATAATGAAATTAATGCTTTTTTTATTTTTTTCATATTATTTTAGATAATTCCCATTTTATATTTTGATTTTCATTTTGTGTCATTCCAGAAATAAATATATTTTGATTTTCTGTGTAAGAATTTTTTTTACCAAAATATAAACCTGTTTCTATATTAATTTTATGATTATCACATATAAATTTCCAACCTTCATTCTTAAGCTCTATTAATATTGATTTGCCATCTTGAGTTTTCATTATTTTTGTATTTGGCTCTAAGTGAAATCTAATATCAAAATTTGAATTTTTAAAGTTTCTTTTTTTAATTAATTTATCATTGCCAATAAATTTATTTTGTTCAGGAAAAAATTCGATTTTTCTTTCATGGATAACACCATAATTTTTAACATAACCATCATGTGCAGATTCAACAGACCAATAATCTTTTTCAAAAATAATAGATTTTTTAATTATTTTTAATCCTTGTTCAATTTTAGAATTTGTATCACTTTGTCTTTGTAGTTTACATGAAGAATGATTGTCAATTATTAGAGTGTTGTGTGTAGCAGTAGATTTTGAAACATAATTGAGTTGATGTTTAAAATCTTGAAAATAACCAGAATTGGTTATAAGTTTTTTTTCACCAGAAATAATTTCAAAAGATAAAGCTCCTGATTGATAATTGCTTGAGAATTTTTTATCAGGACTAGACCCAACATCCATTATAAATACTATTTTTTTATTTTTTAAAACTGTATAACCACCTGCTTCATTATTTTCATTTTTAAATTTATACCCAAATCTTAATAAATAATTATCAAAATCATTATTGTCTGCATCGTGATTGCCATTAAAAAGAATATTTTTTTTTGTGTCTTGACAAACTAATGAATAGGATTGTCCCAAATAGTATATAGTTTCATTGATATATTCTGGTATATCATTTTGTGACTCTTTTAACCATTCTCGAATTAATACAAAGTATTTTAAATAAAAATTAAGCTGTCTAATATTTCGCGATTTAGGAAAACCTTCGTTATCAAATGAAAATTTAATTATTTTTTTTAATAAATTTAATCCAAAATCTAGATATTTTGTTATATTTGGATATGCAAGACCAGCTAAAATTATTGCAGAGCATCCTAGCATCTTATCGTCGACCCATTCAGATCTTTCAACCTCATTAATTAAATGATTAATTTGTTTTTGAATCATTGAGTTAAATTTATTTTTATAGATTTCTTTGCTGTCTTCATAAGTTAATTTTGAATTAGACACCCATGCAATTACTCTTTTTGATAGAATATCAATATCCCAATTTTTAGAATTATATTTATGATTAGATTCTATCCAGTTAATAATTATTGATTGTGTAGTTTTTTTTGATGATTTTAAATCTAAACTAAATAACCAAAAAAAACTGTGTAATTTTTTATAATCTTTTTCTTTTAAATTTTTATTTGTCCAAATTGAATTTAAGGAAAAATCTTCTATTTTAGTTTTTTTTTTTTTATATTTTATTAAACAATCAATTAAATTTGAGCTTGGCTTATATTCTAAATTTTTATTATTAATTTTAGAAATTTTATTATTGTAAATATTTGAGTTTAAATAAATATTTCTTGTTTTGTTAAAAAAGAAAAAAAAAAAATGATTTAAATAATTTAATGAATTTTTAAAAAACATTATGATTTAACTTAATTTTAAAATATCAATATTTTTTTTTATATTGCCATTGTTGCTTTTAAAGATTGTAGTACCCGATACAAGAATGTTTGCACCAGCCTCTATAGCTAATTTGCTATTTTCAAAAGTAATTCCACCATCAATTTCAATATCAAAATTTAATTTTTTTTGATCTTTAATTTTATTTAATTCTTTTATTTTATTTAAAACATCGGGTATAAATTTTTGACCTCCAAACCCTGGATGGACACTCATAATTAGCACTAAATCTATTTCTTTTAAAAATTCTTTGATAACATCTATTTTTGTTTCTGGGTTTAAAGAAACACCGACTTTTTTCTTAAAATTTTTAATAAGTTTAATTGATTTTTTTAAATTTTCAGTTGCTTCGGGATGTATTGTTATTATATCTGCTCCCGCATCTGCATAATTTTTAATATATTTATGAACAGGTGATATCATTAAATGAACATCGAAAGGTAAATTTGTACTATTTCTTAATTTTTTAATTACAGGAGGGCCTATAGTTAAATTTGGAACAAAGTGACCATCCATAACATCAACATGAATCATATCTGCTCCTGCTTTTTCTAATCTTTTAATTTCTTTATTTAATTGGCCGAAATCTGCAGACAATATAGAAGGTGAAATTTTTATTTTTTTCATTGATTGCTAGATTACTAGTATCAATTTTATTTTTTAATTTGAATTAATTTTTACCAAAAAGTTGATAAATTTCTCTGGTAATTTCACTTTCTAGAGGAAATGATAGCATTCCCATTACGGAATAGCCCATTAAATAAGGCATTAGGTAAAATCTAAACATATAAAAAAACCACGCAACATAAAGGGGAATAAAGGGTCGTATTATGAAACTTGGAGTGATAAATTTAAAAGAGTTAATAAAAGGGTTGGTTAATTTTACAAAGACTTTCATAAAGAAAAAATCTGAGTCTTCCCTTTGAAAAATATTCATTGCAGATCTACCTATCAGGGTCCACATGATTATTCCTAAAATATAATCTATAATTAAAATGTAAATTGGTATTGGCATTAGAGTTTAAAATATAAAGGGGCAGTAATTAACCGCCCCTTCAAGTAAATTATTTAGTGTTGTTTACCAAGAATAGTTTTACCACTTGGTATACGAAGTTCATCCACCATTGCTTGTGTAGCTTTATCTGGTTCTTTAGTCATTAAACTAACAACAACCATAGCTACTAAACAAACTGGTGCTCCAATGATACCAAAACGTAAGTGATCAATACCTAACCAAGGTGTCATGGCCATAAATTTTGGCCCAACATAAATTAGATAAGCTGTTCCTGCAGCAAGTCCTGCAATCATACCTGCTATAGCACCTTCTCTAGTTGCTCTCTTCCACCATACACCAAGTACAAGTGGGAAGAACAATCCAGACATCGCAAAGTCGAACGCCCAAGCAACAGCACCAAGGATACTAGTGATCCTCATTGATGCAATGTATGCTCCAGCAGCACCAATTACGATTAGAAGTGCACGCGCTACTATCAGTCTTTTTTGTACGTCTGCTTTTGGATCAATGATTTTAAAGTATAAGTCATGTGATAAAGCATTAGCAATCGCAAGAACCAAACCATCTGCAGTTGACATGGCGGCAGCCATACCACCAGCAGCAACAAGTCCAGAGATAACATATGGTAGACCAGCAACTTCAGGGGTTGCTAATACTACTACACCACCTCTCATAAACCATTCGTTCAACTGAAGAATTCCATCTCCGTTAAAGTCAGCTATGAAAACTTGTTTTGCAGCAGACCAATCTTGAACCCATTGAATACTTTGAACATCAGAAATAGATTTTCCAATAATACTAGTAGCCAAATTTGGATCCATTAGCTGTAGTTTAGATAGTGTTGCTAACATTGGTGCTGAAGAATAAAGCAAAAAGATAAAGAATAGCGACCATGCTACTGATTTTCTTGCAGCTTTAACCGATGGAGTTGTAAAGTATCTCATTAGGATGTGTGGTAAAGAAGCCGTTCCTACCATCATACAAATTACTAACGAAATAAACTTCCATGCAGCCATTCCACCAGCAGGGACTCCAGAGTGAGGTAATGAAATAGATTTCAAACCACCTGGCACACCAGCAGATTTTAGATCTGCAGCAGCATTTTTAACTAAACCAAATTGAGCCTCAAGTTCACCTAGTCTTGCAACTTCATCTCCCAACATTAAATGCGGAAAGAAGCCAAAACCATTTTTGTTACTCATCCAGAAAATTGGAAGCAAATAAGCTATAATCAATACGATGTATTGAGCAACCTGAGTCCAGGTAACTGCTCTCATACCACCTAACATTGAACATAATAAAATACTTATAAGCCCAACCCATACACCTAACTCAAATGGTATTCCAAGAGCTCTAGAAGCAATAGTTCCTGTTGCGTTAATTTGAGCAGTTACATATGTGAAAGAAGCTAAAGTTAAAACAACTACAGCACAAAACCTAGCTACGTTTCCGCCGTATCTTGTTCCAATAAAGTCTGGCACAGTGTAGCAACCAAATTTACGTAAGTATGGTGCAAGTAGTGAAGACACTAGTATGTAACCACCAGTCCATCCAACTAAAAACGCCATATATGTATAGCCACCAAAGTAAATACCCCCAGCCATTGCTACAAACGAAGCACCCGACATCCAGTCAGCTGCAGTCGCCATTCCATTAAAGACTGTAGGAACTTGACGTCCAGCAACATAGTATGCATCTACCTGTACAGTTCTAGATAACCATCCAATTAATGCATATATAAGAACTGTAAAAGCTACAAACATAATACCTATCGTCTTAGCAGTCATTCCTGCTTGTTCAGCAATAGCCATCAGAATGATGAATATTAAAAAACCACCAGTATATAGACCGTAGATTTTAGGTAAGTTGTCGATAAATTTTCCTTTAATCATTAATCGTCCTCACTTTCAGTAAAGCCAAATTCTTCATCAATTTTCTCTTGTTTGTTTGCAAACCAAAAAAGTATGACCACAAATGCAAGCAGAGATCCTTGAGCACACATATAGTATGCAAGAGGATATCCTAGAAAACTAGCGGAGTTTAGGCTTTCACCAAACATAAATATTAAATAACCGAAAAAAAACCATAAAGACAATGTAAGTATCATTAGTCCTCTCGTTTTTTCCCAATGTTTTTCTTTGTTTGACATTTTTATCTCCTTATAGGTTTAAAAACGAGAAGCTTACATATAATGAAATGGATTGAAACCTTAAAAATTGCAGTTAATATCTATATCATCAAGGAATAATAAAATTTTTAATATTATAACAACCTATGATTGTGTATGGCTCTTAAATATTCTTTAAGATTAAAAGATTTAAAGTTTCGATATTTTAAAGAATATTTTGCTCCAATATTTAATTTTTTTAAACCAAAACAAAAAATTTCAAATATTTATGATTTAAAAATTTTTATTCAAAAAAAATCAGCCTGGGTTACTCAAATGACATTATATGGATATCTTAAAACGAGAATGGGTGCAAAATATGTTTTGATGTTTGAAGATAAAATATTTCTGTCATCAATAAACAAAGCGAAATGGAACATATATGTTGTCGCATTACAAGATTTAACTTTTTATTGTCTTTCATATCTTAAAGAACAACAAATTTTTGATGCAACAAAAAAAGGTAACGATATTTTTAATGAAATTTTAGATGAAGAAATTAAAAATGAAATTCCAGAAAATATAGTGTTAAAAGCGAAAGAAGATTTTAATTTAAGGTTAGAAAAAGTAGATTGGTTATCATATTACAAAGATCTTCCTTTTAATATTAGCGCACTTGCTTTGTATGAGTGGTCCCCAATCGCTGAAGAATTAAAAATTTTAGATAGAAAAATAGTTTTAAATTCTATGATTTTAAAATGGAACAATATTGAAAAAGAATTTAAAGAATTAATAAATTTTTAAATGTTTTTTCTATTATCTACTAAACTTTGAACAACACTTGAATCTGCTAAAGTTGTAATATCGCCTAATTGGTCCTGTTCATTAGCTGCAATCTTTCTTAGAATTCTTCTCATTATTTTTCCAGATCTTGTTTTTGGAAGTCCTGGTGTGAAATGTATGAAATCAGGTCGAGCGTGCGCACCAATTTTTTTTTTTACCCATAGTTTTAAATCTCTATCTAAGTCTCCATCGCCTTTTTCACCAACATTTAAAGTTACATAACAATATAAACCATTACCTTTAATATCATTTGGATATCCCACTACAGCAGCTTCAGCAACTTTTGGATGAGCTACAAAGGCACTTTCTATTTCTGCTGTTCCTAAATTATGTCCTGAAACAATAATTACATCATCAACTCTACCTGTTATCCAGTAGTATCCATCTTTATCTCTACGACAACCATCGCCAGTAAAATATTTTCCATCAAATTGAGAAAAATAAGTATTTATAAATCTTTGATGATCTCCATAAACAGTTCTCATTTGTCCAGGCCAAGATTGTGCCATACAAAGTCTTCCTTCACATTCACCTTTAAGTGTATTACCTTTTTCATCTACTATTACTGGTTTAATGCCGTAGAAAGGTTTTGTTGCAGAACCAGGTTTTAGATTTATAGCACCAGTTTGAGGACTAATTAAAATACCTCCAGTTTCAGTTTGCCACCAAGTATCAACAATTGGACAATTTGAATCCCCAACCGTTTTGTAGTACCACATCCATGCTTCAGGATTTATTGGTTCCCCTACAGTGCCTAATAATTTTAGTGATTTTCTTGAGGTTTTTTTAACAGGTTTATCGCCTTCCCTCATTAAAGCTCTGATTGCGGTAGGTGCTGTATAAAATATATTAACTTTATATTTATCAATTATTTGCCACCATCTTGAACTGTTAGGAAACGTTGGTATACCTTCATACATTACAGTTGTTGCTCCATTTGCAAGAGGACCATAAATTATATAGCTGTGTCCAGTTATCCAGCCAATGTCAGCGGTGCACCAATAGATATCTTTAGGTTTATAATTAAAAATATATTGGTGAGTCATTGATGCATAAACCATATAACCCCCTGTAGTATGAAGTACTCCTTTTGGTTTTCCTGTAGATCCAGAAGTATAGAGTATAAACAGTGGGTCTTCAGCATTCATTTCTTCTGGTTCACAATGACTTGACACATTTTTAGTAATATCTTCATACCAAACATCTCTATCACTAACCCAATTTACATAATTGCCTGTCCTTTTTATAACAATGCATTTTTTAATATCACGACATTTAGCAAGAGCTTCATCAACTATATCTTTAAGTGGAATAGTTTTTCCTCCTCTTAAACCTTCGTCTGCAGTAATAACATAATCAGATTTACAATCATCTATTCTTCCAGCAATTGACTCAGCAGAGAATCCACCAAAAATAATTGAATGAATAGCCCCAATTCTTGCACAAGCCAACATAGTAATTGCTAATTCGGGTATCATAGTTAAATAGATAGTAACTCGATCTCCCTTTTTAATTCCTAGTTCTTTTAATCCATTTGCAGCTTGAGAGACTTCTTTGTGTAATTGTTTATAAGATATTTTTTTTGTATCTTTAGGATCATCCCCAACCCAAATAATTGCAGTTTTGTCTTTTTTATCTTTAAGGTGTCTGTCAATACAATTGGCCGATGCATTTAAAGTTCCATCTTCATACCATTTAATACTAACATCAGTTTTGCTATATTTAATATTTTTTATTTTTGTATAAGGTTTTATCCAATTAATTCTTTTTCCCTCTTTTTTCCAAAATTCATCGTTTTTCTTTATCGATAAGTTGTATTTTTTTTCATACTCAGATTTATTAATGAAAGCTTTTTGAGTCCATTCGAATTTAGTTTTAATTATTAATTCTTGATTATTTTCTATTTTTTTTCTTAGCTTAGATCTTTTTTTAGTTTTTTTTCTTAGCTTAGATCTTTTTTTAGTTTTTTTTTTTTATCTTAGATC